>JACLAC010011891.1_pt1 | contig 24972 bp, 14 predicted proteins | sample 8027881 | NCBI WGS metagenome assembly JACLAC01 (sample SAMN15725517, study PRJNA655200) | protist metagenome | isolation source: fluorescence activated cell sorting (FACS) single amplified genomes of... | place: Spain: Blaines Bay Microbial Observatory, Mediterranean Sea | collected 2016-01-19 | reverse complement strand
TACTGAGCCGTCCGGCAGTTCTGTGTCACGAGCACATGCCGGTTCTGTTTCATCCGAAGTGCCAGCGCCTGTCTGATCTTCTTCCACGACGGAGCTCGGTGCTCCCGGACCTGTGCCGAACGTTAGTGCGGCGCCGTCACCTCCACCGAATAAGCCTGAGTTCTATGAAAAGGACGATAGTCTGAAGGTGGCTCCTGGCTGTGTGGAGTGTAAGAAGTTCGAGCTAGGATACAAGCAGTAGTAATGAAGGCTTCGACGCGTACTACGCGGAGAATAAGGTGCTCAAGGAGACTATCAACTACCGCGAGACACAGTGGGAGGAAGCGCTGAAAAGAGTCAACTAGGACAAACTTCAGCTGCAGGAGGAACTGAACGCCTAGAGAGAAGAGCGGGACGCAAAAGCTAGTAATCTCGAATTCAGCGAGGAGAGCGTGCGGCTGTTGCGAGGAGTCAGCGAATCGAAGCAGAGCAGTATCCGATTCTCGGCTGGGGATCCGCTGGACAGGTCTGCGGCCGACGGCAGCGCACAAGGCTCTAAGCTTTCGGCGACTGCATCCGCGGAAGACGAAGGGCAAAAGAGTGCCGGTGTAGCTGTCCAATCGCTCACGGTAAGCACGCCCGACCAGTCCACCGGGTCTGGCCTGACCGACGAGCAGCGGCGCGACCTGAAAACTGCGCCCGTTGATAGAAAGGTTACCGGTTCGACGCAGTGCGATGCAGGCGCGGCCGATGATTCCGACAGTGGCGACGACATCAACGATGGCGAAGAGGAGGACGAGGAGGGCCCTGAAGAGGAAGACGTTTCGTACGTAGAATCTAGTGACATATGGTAGCCTGCTGCGGAGATCCAGACCGCCATCGAAGAGTAGGAGGAGAAGGTGAACCAAAGAAATAATAGGATCAGCCAGCTCGGTGAGTACTTATATTGCGACATTAATTTATTATGTTTTGGATTTAATATAAATTTAAATTATCTTAGTGGTTAGTTGTATTTATATTTATTGAAATTGATGTGCATGAGCATGTGTATATCTATATGAGTTTTACTAGAACGAGAGGTGCGTATGAGAGTGGCTGCGGTCTACTACAACATTTTTGCTTTGGTATCTATTTCAGGTTGACGCATCAACAAAGAGAACGTCGCCCTGGACGAGACGGTCAAGCGCAAGGTTGAGGACATGCAGATCGAAGGGTTGCTTGCTAGCAGCTATGCAGTGAAGTTACCGCGTGCTCGTTGAGTTCGCAACTTCTTCGTCCTGTGTAAGGAGTCCAGAACTCTGCTGAGCAGAGACCGTAAGGAGATCCGCAAGCTCTTCATGTCAAAGAAGGCGTGGTACCCGAGTATCATTGGAGAGAAGCGAGACCTGGACGAATTCAAGGCTAGGCTGAAGGCGCTGGACGAGGGAAATTCTGACTGGGAGGTGATTCTGGGCGACTTCGAGTACGAGAGCGCGAGCGAGAACAAAGTCGTTCAGAAAATGGCGTACTCATATATGTGTGATTCCTTCGAGAATTACTTCCACCATCTAGATAGTACACCGGAGGACGAGACGGGAATTTCGCTGGAAGACATGTTTGAAGAGTTTGCGAAAAGTGATCTCGCTCTTCTAATGGATGACTACATTTCGGACGTGGTGCAGTCGGAGGTTGATAGGACGGTAAAATTGAAATAGCTACGTGCTACGCTGAGAAGTGTGCAAGAAGAGGTTGCCGCTTTGTGAGAATTTAATACGTTACTTTCGTTTTACTTTTATTGGTTTAGCTTTAGAGTAGACTCAGACTACATGTACAACTACTACCTTTGTACTACATTGTCATAGTTGTCATAATATTGTCAGAGTCAGTCATGCTCATGGTCATGGTACAACTACTCTACTATCTTTTATTTCTTTTACCGAATCTTCATTAAAATTAAGTATTCCAAATTTCGTACCAGGACCGAGACCACCGATGGCCTTCGCGAGCAGTGCAAGGCGCACAAGAAGCGTTTGCGGCGCCACGGCAAGACACTCGCTGTGCACGGCCAGCAGATTGACTCTCTGTATAAGCAAGGACGTCGGTTGGAGAAGAAATTCCAGCGCCTGGAGAAGAGACAGAAGACCATGAAATCGGATTTAACGACTGTCGGCAGGAAGGTGGCGAAGTTCGAGAGCTACAAGGTCGCGACTCGACTTGCGAAACTAGAGCAGGGCGATCGCATCAGGCAGGACGAAATGAGGAAGCTGTGCGACAAGGTCGGCTTGAATTGGAGCAAGCTGTATATCGACGCGGGGACGATTGTCAGGGAGTCCGAATTTCTTCAGCATAAGGTGAGCGAATACGGTGCTGTTGAGGGCGACGCGGAAGATTCGCCTGAGTTTGCTGTGCGGGCTAGTAAGATGGAGGGCTTTCTCGTCGACATCCTAGTGTTCCTGCCCGAGGCTGTCGTATTAAAGCACAAGCGCTAGACTGCTACGGATACTGGATGTGTTGTCGAATTCGTCAACACGTTCCACAGGGATCAGATTCGGCGGCGCGTAATTTTTGCGCAGGACAACATCTACGTAGAAGAGCCGGTTGAAGCGGATAGGATAGGGAGTAAGAACCGAGAGGTGTTGGCGAGTAAGCTGAAGAATCAGCGCAGTCAGGATCAGGTTGCCGGTGCAAGTGATGACGAGGGCGCCAACACGAAGTATTTCGCGCTACCGTCCATAGAAGGTATGGTGGAAAGTATGACCAGTAAGTATGCCTTCAGTATGGGCGAGCTGAAGCTGGAAAAAAGGATCATCGGTGATTACAAGGATCCTGGAAAGTTCGAGCCGTCTAGGGCGTTCGCGAACTAAGGTCCACGTCGAGGTGGCGATGTGATATCTTGTTTGCAAAGGAATTATAATAGTACTCAAAAAATATGTGCTTGTGTATATCTGTATAGTGAACAAATTTAGATCATTATTTTGCTTGATGAAGGTATAGGTGATGCCTACAGCTCAGCAACAGCATGTTTATGTTTTTATTCGACAAGTAGTCTGTAACTGTATCTCTTTCTATCTGTTCGCCCATTAGCATTTTTGACTTGAAGAAAAACTACATTCATCACACTTCAACTCACTCGTGGCATTGCGGCCGTTGTATAGTTAGAATTTTGGTGGTGAACGAGTGCACCAAAGTATCAGTATTTTTAGTAAGTACTCTAGAACAGTACAAGAACAATACAAAGACTATTGTTGAGGAGGAGCCGAGGAGTTTTTTTGAAAGTGTTCATCTGTCTGTTTTTAGACGAGGTCGCATTTTCTTTTTTGAAGACTCGGCATCAATTTCAGTACTGAGAATGATTCGCAATAAAATCTGACTTAGAATAAAGACGCTGTTAGTGTATACGTAATACTTAAAGTTAAACTTCTCACGTCTGTGAGTATGACTCAATTTAATATTATCTATTGCTATTGATGTTCAATCACTATCTGACCATGGGACAGTTTAAGATCTTAGCTTTTCTATCACAATGTTTATCGTATCGCATCAGTTTACTGCTCGCATACGACCGATCACCCCTACAGTAGGAACCCTACACCTCACCCGTTATTCCTGCTTCTCGCTCTGCACTCTACGTCTCTAGATCCTGAACGTAATTTCAATCAGACAACCTTCAAATTAAAAAAAAAAAAAAGATGGCAGAACAAGGACAAGGTCGTAAGACCTACGCCGGCTTCACGGTGCCGGATATCCCGGCGAAGGCGTTCGAGCCGTTGTTCAAGAACATTGACGACGAGGCCGCGTTTGATGACATGCAGGCCGTAGCTTCGAGCTCGTCAAGTGCTCTTCCTGCAACCAGCTACATGCCTCCGAACGTGCGCGAGACAACGGCAGAAGAGTCAACATCGGCAGACTCGCAAGAGCCAGACGAACTCGTGCGAGGATCGTCTCAACTGGTTTCAAATTATCAGCGCAAGCTAATTGAGGCTATCGAGATGGGCAAGTCGGCACTGGACACAAATCCGCAGGGTAACAACGCTCTCGTTTTACGGAACATGATTCGACTGCTAGAATCTGCTGGTTATGAAGAGGCTATGGAAGAGTAGAAGAAGTTCGAGGAACGGAGGGCTGCCGAAGTTCATGAAAAACGGAGAAAAATTTTGGATGAGATTCAGAAGGATTGCTTGGCGCTGAAACAGCTGGAGGGAGACGTCGCTGGTGGTGCCGAAGAGCATTAAGTACTGTAAGGGCGGTGAAACTATTGCGTGGTTGTTGAATGAACTACGCTTTATGAACTAGACACGCGTCGCTGATGTTTCAGTTTGATCACCGTTAAAGAACTCGTATTACAACTGCAGTCAATAAGACGTGTGAACGAAATGAAATTTATGATTATGCTTAGGAAACTACAACTACTATGTGCGACTATTTAACTCTCTTGGGAAAAAGTGAATCATTTTGGAAATGTAGTGTTGTTGTGCTTGATGTACATGTACCTATGATATTGTGGTGCGTTGTGCGTAAGTCTATGTCAGTGGTTTTTGTCAAGTGGAAGTAACAAAGAGGCTAGTCGTGTAAATCCTAAATGTAATACTTACCACATATGGATTTAGCTTCGATTCGCTTTAACTATACCGAATCCCTCATGCATCACTAAGTTCATTTAGGCAGGAGTTGGGTAATCGTAATTTCTAGTTAGGTGTGGAGCTCACTACTTAGACATTTATTCTATTGTGAACGTGCAAAGGCTTGTGAGTGTTACTGTTTCATCGATTCGAAAAAGGCCAAAGTGCCTATAGCGATACTAGAAGTTAAAAGGGTACTCGTACTTGTACACTTGTCTTGATAAAATTCATAACACAATGGCCGCCTGGCCGTTACTGTCCGGGGTTGCAGACGGGTTCTCCAAGCTCATGTCGACGTTCTCGCTCGCTCCAGATGTGGATGATCAGTCGTCCTGCTGAGACAGAGAGTTAGTACTCCGCATGGTTAAGCAAGATGGACTCAAGCTACAACACGCTGCGTGACACCTACGAGATGATGATACAATCGTGATGTGAGCTGTTAGTCAGTGAGGAATGGCACTCGAATTTGCAAGTGATCGTCTCATTCGAGATTCGGATGTTCAGTTCTGAGCTGTGCAGCAAAACAAAGATGCAATATAGATTATCCATGAATTCTACTACTACTACACCAACTTAGATCTTGGACTGTTGCATGAGTGGGATAGATGGACGAGTGATGTATGCAATGACGCAGAGCTCGTGCTAGAGGTGATTTCCAAGTGGGACTTTGTTCACTCTGCTGATTTTAGAAAAATAACGGGTGACCTGTTCTTTATTGAGCACTGGAATAAAAGTGATTCTACATTAAATGGATGGCCTTGAAGGCGTGTATATGATACAGTCGATCTTTCCGTTCTAAAAAGTGCCAACTTGTAAACTAGAGTTGCTTGGTGAATCAGCAGTATGCTTCATAATACAAAATTGTGGCTTGACAATTTCGAAGAATACATGACCTATGATATAGAATATGAAGTAGAGGACATGGACAAATCATTTGTGCGGACATGTCTGCGTCGGAATCCAAAGATCATATGGTACATGACACATTGCTTGCATCCTGGGATGCAACTGGATGATGGTTTACCGTGTATTATTGCTCACAATCCGTTAACGGGTCCACTACAGATGGTACGGTGAACCGATAAAAGAAATGCGAGTACTTGGATAAACTTGCTTCAAACAGTCTTGGCCCGGCTGTATAATTCTGTGAGTGAGCTTAAAAGTGCTAATGTTCCTGAACTTTCATTCGGTAGAATCAATCCAGATGTGCATGAGATCGCAAAAATGAAGGAAGACGGACTCGGATCGTTTTACGCCAGGTAGCGGCGTACACTGAGCGGATAATTATTAGTAAACAACTTGTACTACCCTGATATTTTAGTTGACGTGAGTTGAGAACTGCGCATGAGGTATTGAAGAAATCCCTACCGTTCTGTACCTGCACGCACTAAAACTGGGACTTGATGAGAGTACCGACGCGAGTGCCTCAGAGAGTGACTCTAGTGACACGATCCAAAGTTTGTCTTACTTCGCTATGAAAGATCCGTGGCTGCACTGAGCTGGTGCGAGGAGCTTGGGTGTGACATGAAGTACAATATTGAGTGGCGAGTATAGTCTCTCGGATGTAGTCATTGATCCGGAGAAGAGCGAGTGAGAGCAGGACCGAGCAGTTACCCTTCTGTTTGTCGAAGACGCGCTTGTCAATGGAGTGAAGTTCGCTTTGGAAAGTGATGGACTGCTACTTCCTCGTGCCTTAGAAGCATTGTTAGACTTAGCAAAAGTTTGCCAGATCGATATTGAACATGCTTGCAACATAAATAGCAGGGGCGCACTTCCGCTGAAACCAGTATGTAACTTAGCGCGCAGGTCGTCCGCTGATAGCAGTGTATAGCAGACATAAAAATTTTCGGCATCAGAAATAGAGGTTTTCGCGATATTGAGACGATAGGTTGACTACTCGCAGCGGGAGTGCTGTTACCGTCGCATTGTTCTTAGTAAAGTGGATAGGTTGGAGCAAGAAACGTTGATACATGTCGGAGCTTCTCTATAGCAAAGTGGATACACTACCGGAATTCCTGTATAGCCACTTCATGGTCAGCCTCTTCGGAGTTCCTTAGTGGGAAGAAAATAGAGGCGATATGGTAAGAGAGCTTCAGATGAGGTAATTCGTCATTAACTACAACGAGGAATACACATAGACTGGTTAACATTATTATACGCCGCACCATGGGACAGAGTGAGGAGGTTAGGTAAGAGAGTGATCGACCGCGGTGGGGGGATGCGGAGCAAGCCGACGGTGAAGAAGATGTACAGGGACAAGCGGTACGGGAAGGTTGCGATCTCGTGCTTGAAGAAGCGCATGTCGTCTATGCGGCTGCACGGCAAGATCTATTAAGCGGTGGGCAGGGAGTTGCGATTGTAGGCCTGTAACTGGGCCTAAGTCTCCTGTGACTAATTGTGTTATTTATATTTTTGAAATTTTTGCGTGACCTGCTTCGCGACATCGGTCGAACATGGTCATAGACGTGTAATATATAATCATGTGCGGCTAGAGTGAGTGCACTCGCCGTCACCCCCCTGTTGAATCTTTTTGTTGAAAATTGACACTGTTGAAGAAAAGTGAAATACCATTGGTTTGCTCGACGTAGCTCTTGATAGCAACCTGTACTCACGAACACGACGAAGAAGTCATATTTGGTTAGAGCTTGGGCATGTACTACTTGCTTTGTGCTAGAATATGGTAGCGAAGACGAAGACCGATGAACACGCAGACTGGAATGAACGAATATGTTGCTCAAACGTCTTATAATTAGTACTTGACTGTTCTTGATGAATGTTTTGCCGCTGCTATTGTAACATCGTGTCTTTATGGGGAAAGTATAGAAGTGATAACGAGGATAAGCTCCAGTATTGAGCTTCCTTTTGTGCAAGATCGTTCTTGAACTACTCAATCTCGTCTTCGTGTATTTTCTTCGATTCGTTATGGTTACAGTTTCAGTTACACTTTCTTGATGCAAAGTATGCGCTAGTTTATTGCATCGGTAACGGTAATGCAATCACAATCAAGAAAACGCGTTTGACAAAAGATTTTAAATTACCAATAATAGTACTTAATACAATGTCCGATCATCGTGCTGAGGAGCTAGCGTCGCCCGACCTAGTTGGCGCACCAGTCGCTGCTTCATCTGCGCAGCCGCGCCTCCCCACGCGCCGCGAGCTCATCAACCTTGCCGACGACTTGCCGCTGCACGACACCAACTGTCTCTGCTCGCGCAAGTCGCGCCTGGATACGTAATGACTGCTGCGTGCTGTACGTGAACGCGTTCTTTGCGTTCTGATTCTGCGTGTTCGTGTGGCCCACACTGCACGCGAAATACCACCCATGGTACATCTAGCAGATGTATGGGTTTGGCGCAGGCTCCTTCTCGCTGACCGGTGTCGTGACGAAAGTGATGGTGGATGTGCGGGCGGTACGGTGAAATCTGCGACAGGCCATCAAGGAAGTGATTGGTGAGGACGGTATAGGAACAAGGGACGGATGAGACACTGGCAAGCAAGCGCAACCGGACATGCTCGCACGGCTGTAGTAGGGCCTGAGCTTCTCTCAGTAAATTCTAGTAAAGTCATGCTCGCGCTCTGCGTGTTCAAGTTCGTCAACACGGTGGTGATACTGGTCACGGCGTACACTTTTGGGAGTGACTGGCAGGGGTAGCAGAGCGAGGAGCCGGGGGTGGCGATCCAAGGGAACTATGTGATGATGTGAGAGGTGCCGGGCTGGGCGTTTTAGTAGCTACCTTGCGGTGATTCACGTGAAGCAAGCGGGACTGGTGCGTGGGGAGGTTGGTGCTTGATGGGCCGAGGTTACGAGTGCGACTTCTTAGGCGGTATCCGTATAGGATGGCGAACCAGTGGGTGGAAAAGCGGGAGATGTAGAGGTGGGCGAGAAAGCGTCTGGTGTAGACGTAGAGGAGAGCCAAGTGAACGTAGGGTGAGCTCAAAAATGAGTCAGTTCAGGTTGTATAAAGGTGTGAAAAGGTGTTGAAGCTAGATCTTGGGATGAAGGTTCGGCCAAAGCTACCTTAAGCGATCAATTACTAAATGTCCTTAATAAAACTACTCCCTTTGTCATGTTTCGCCGAGATCACATATTTGTACACAATAAAAATGCTTTTTTGGAATTTGTTAGACTTTTCGCAACATACGTGTGTTCATCTTCAATCTTCATAATTACTGCGACACCAGTCTGAATCATGTCTAATGACTAATGAGTGAGTAAAGTTTGGTGAACTCTTAGTGTCAGTTCTAAGTCCGCGTCACACTTGTCAACCTGAACCTGTCTGTCAGAACTGAATTACCAGCGTAGTACTGTACTACTGCGGCTATTTGCGTAAGTAATATTATGGTATTCAAAAACAAGCATTCTATTTGTTTTAGTTTTTATTTTTTTAAAGCGAGCTACTGTTACACTCGTTTTGGAGCTTAACTTTTTTTTCGAGAGACCCTCAAGTGCATTCAGCTTTTGGTTCTCTACCTCAACTTTTTTCTGTCTGTGTTTCTTTGCACTGCTTACTATCAGTGCGATTTTTTTTTCAAAGCTTTCATTTTTTGACATTTTTTTGTGTGTACTCTAGATCTAGAAGCCTGCATTTTGCAGCTTTTTCAATACGATTTAAAGATAAGCATAAGGATAATCACAAACTCAAACAAGATGCCGCTCAAGAAAGACCTCCAGGTCTCCGACGACTCCATTCTGGCGCTCGTCAAGAAGACCGCCGAGACCAACGGCGCGAAGCAGGAGTTCTACCTGCCCTCGCTCTTTCCGGCGTCGCGTGGCAGCGATAGCGAAGAAAGCAAACCGGATGAGTCTGCTGGTGGCCGGATGCCGGCTGCGGACGGTGCTGCGGACGGTGCTGACGGTGCAGAAGAGCTCGACAGCGAGGAAGAAGAGGAGCGCAAGAGAGAAAAACTTCGCAAGAAGCAGTAGTAAAGAGGAGAAGAAGAGGCTGGAGAAGCTGAACGGGCCTGCGAGGCAGATCGAAGGCGACTACACCAAGGACGAGCTCATCAAGCGCATCGCGCGGGACAACCTCTTCTGAAAGGGCGTGAAGCACACGAAAGGTTTCGAGGACAAGAACGAGCAGATCGTGCTGAACTACCGGCGGAAGCGGGATTCGACGTTCAGGCTGCCAGATCCGGCGAACGGGCGGGGACTGGGCGGCGCGATGCTGACGAAGCAGGAGCTGCAGGACCTGTGAGATACTTATTTATACGTTTAATCTACTAGAAAACAAAGATCTTGAGCACGTGACCTTTTGGTTTTGACTGGAACGCTCCGCTCAAAAGTGGCATTACCAAGGCGTATAGAGTGTGATTTGGATGATTTTGGGGTGGGATGACAAGGGTTGATGAGGGTGCCGGCTAAGCGTACATCTTAGTTCCAAGTATGATATAAGCATCCAACAGTTGGCCCTATTTCTGTGCAACTTCGCTGTGATACGAGCAACATGATTTAACTAACCACGCAAAAATCTTTTTCCTGATATTTACTTTTATATTGATGTAACATCGTCATCTGTGTTTGCAATCATGTTGTGCAAACTCCGAAGCAAGCACCCCTTTATCTCATCTACTTCTACACCTACTTCTACAATATTAATACAACAAAATAGACCCTCTACATCTACAACAACAACCTCATCTCAATCTCATCTATAATACAAAAAACATCAGGTTCGGCGACAAGCGCAAGGGCGCGAAGATCGCGCGCTCGCTGCACCGGCGCGTGGAGCAGGCGAACAAAAAAACGCGCCAGGACGACGTGCCGCTCGCCGAGTGGGAACCTTCTGTGACCGAATATATGGGCAGCGACGACGAAGACGAAGAGGGGTGAAACAACATCGGCAGCCGGTGAAAGATCCTGCGCCTGAACAGCAGCAGCAGCGCGGGCGGCGCGGACGACCGCTCCGTCCGCTCGCACGGTACCGCGCTCTCCGGCTCCGCCTGATATGGGAAGGAGAGCGTGTTCGAGAGGCTCCGCCAATCTCGATTAGCGAAGGACGTGCACCCCGGCTACGCGAAGACGGAAACGGGGTGGGGCGGCTACCCCGGCGCGGATTGATGTAATGACACGTCGGCGTTCGTGCAGAAGTTGCGGTACGCGGAGAAGCCGGAAGTAGATGCAGCAGTAGATGCACCGAAGGGCACGTTCAGGGGCGGGCGGTCCCTCTACAACGTGCACGGAATGGAGCGCTTTACGCAGTCGTTCAGCTTTTGCGCGAACGAGGATGCAGATGCAGATGCCTTACAAGACCAAGACCAAGAAGAAGAAGAAGAAGAAGAAGAAGAAGTACTGGGTAAGGACGGGCAAAAGCGCAAGATTTATAGGGAAGAATGTAAGATGGAGCGTTCGCTCGAGCGCGTGGCCAAGGGGCTGACAAGGTTAGGAACGGACCGGTCCACTCACCGCTCGGTCTCTGTGCTGGACAACTTGCGCGCCGGACACGGACGGGACGGACGAGGGTACGACACCTCAGGTACCTCAGGCGCGGAGACGCACGGCACGGGCACGGGCACTCGTGGGCTGTTACCACGGACGCGGTCGCAGCTCACCAACGGCTCGCAGTCCTGAGCTGACTACGTGTCCGAGGTGACTGCGGACCTGCAGAGCATCATGAGCATCCGCACCGCGGACAGCAACAAGAGCAAGTACAGCACGATCAGCGGCGGCAGTGCGCTCATCAAGCACGTGGAGATCGACGGCCTGCCGCCGCGGCGCCGGCCCAGCTTCGTCACCGCGTTCAACTGAAGCGGCAACGCGGGCCGGGGCAACGGCGTGGGCAACGCGACGGTGACCACGACGATGCGCGGCAAGGAGATCCCGACGTGAGGGGGCTTTAGGAATGTGGTGGCGAAGATGAAGAACGACTCGGACATCACAGTGGAGCTGGTGCTGCCGAGCAGCGGGGACATCATCATCATCACGGTGAGCCATTGTTCTTCTTGTTCTTCTGGTTCTTTGAACTTCTTGAGTTTGAGAAGTTTGAGAATGTTACTAACTTATACTTTGTTATGGTCTTAGCTTTTACAGGTTCTTTCAGAGCGATGTAAATAGGGATTTACAGGTTGTGCACTGGGATTAATTGACGAGGCGTGCCTTTTGAAGACGGGGGCTTAAGGGGACATGAGAGCTTTACTGAATAAATAATATCGCTCCATCTTAAGCACTCGCTAATACACGCACGATACTCCAACTACAAAGAACTTTTTGTTAGTTTGGAGTGGTTTTGAGCTGGTGTGGTACGAGCCATATTGCCCCTAAGCGTTTTGCTCAGAGATTTCTTTATAGATAATTCAATATGGGAGTTTTAGCTAAAGCGAAAATATGATCCTAAGATGGTAGCGATCACTAACCACACAAAAAATTTTTTTTGCTTCCATCTGATCTACTGCATCAACTAGATCGGCGCATTTTATTATCATTTTCATCACTACAACTATTTCATCACTACAAGTACATCTACACCTATAATCTATCCTCCAGGTCGACAAGGACATCAAGTTCTGTCCGCCGCCGCTCTAGTAAGCTGGACATCTTCACGCAAGTGTGGGGCCGCAACGCGGACGCGCTGGGGCCGCTGTGATGCCGGGAGCCCGAAGAGAGCAAGGAGGAGTACCTGCAGAGGTAGTAAATTAAGACCGCAGACGTTCAAGGAACTGATCGCCAACTTCCTCAAGGTGGACATCGACACGTTCAACATCGTGCACCCGACCACCAAGCTGGTGTACAAGAGCAACATCTCGCTGCACGACTACGGGCTGACGCACGGCGCCACGCTGCAGATGATGGCGTCGCGTTAGTGACCGGCCCGAGATGCTGAAGCCGTTCACGACCGAAGCGCACGTGGGCAAGGTGGTGGTGGGGAAGCGGGGGAAGAGGATCCCCGGCCAGGCGCGCGAACCGGACTCGGACGACGAGGAGGTGATGAAGCGGGGATACGGGGGCAATGAGAAGGATTCTGGTAAGGAGGGCTCTGGTACGGCAGTGAAGCCGCTCTTCAACCGGGAGACCGGCGACTTCCTGGACGGCAGCGGGTTTAGGTACGACAAGGAGCGGGGGGTCGTGATCAAGCCCGACCGCATGTCGGGTCGCGAGTAGTGAGAAAATAAAGAGGAAAGAGGACTCGAAGCTGTGGAAGTACAAGTACAGCTGCTAGTAGCGACATGGCGGTGACGCTGAATTCGGCGGCGAAGCTGCCTGGGGCGAATGCGTTGTTAGGGAAGAGGATGCGCGAGGAGGCGCGGTGGCAGACGATGAGTGAGTAGTTCTCTTTGGTGTTTTTTAATTTGCTTTAATTATGGTTATTACTTTACTTGATATTTGTATTTGATGGTGATGAAGGTTGGTTGATGGAGATAGTTATGCTTATGATGGCGTTAATATAGAGGGTTTTAGAGCGATTTTAATATGGATTTAACGCTTTTAGTAGTTGGGTTCTTAGGGCGAGATGTGGGTTCGGATGACTGGGGTCTAAGGGGACATGAGAGCTTTAAGTAGTATAATAATATATAAATTATTCTATTATTATTTCTTCACGTACAGCGACCAACTCCAAGCTGTACTTAAAAAATCCACCATCTGAAACCTATAAAGAAAAAACTTTTTGTTTATTTCACAGACATACCAGCACACGGCAATTATTCTTACACAAAGACAAACAGCAAACACATTATACTCTATGCGTATCTATAGCTATACACTTTCACTTACACTCACACTAGCTCACTTCTATGCCTATGCGTACTCCATACTCAATACACTCCAATCTACTCCAGACGGCCCCAAGGAGGGCCCGCACCTCGACGCCAAGTTCTGGATCATGCCCAAGTGGGACGACAACACCGGTTCTGTGAACAGTAAGTACTGCGCCGACGCCGCGCGACAGGCGGCCATCGAGCGCCAGCAGAGTTCGGTGTTTTACTTCAAGGCCTACGACGACATGCCGGACAACACACGCGAGGTGGTGGCGGCGATCCGCAAGACCTACGAGCAGAAGCGCGTGTACTTCAGCAAGAGCCCCAACGGCAAGATGAACACGCTGTCGCACGCGGAGGCTATGCAGCGGCACGCGCGGCAGATCTGGATGGACGCGTGCACGAGTGGCAACGAGGACACGCCGGCGTTCGTGGACAGAGCTAGCGGGAAGCGCGTGGCGGCCGTGGGCGACTGGGGCGAACGTGTCGGCGGCGACAGTCCGTCGCCCACGATTGCGGACATGCAGGGCGACAAGAAGAGCTACCGGTGCGTGGATAGAGGAGGGAAGAGTGGCTACGCCAAGGTGGGGCCGACGCTGAGAGAAAACTTCCAGTCCTGGCGCATGTACACGTTCAAAAAGTCGGAGAACCAGAAGCAGATGGGCCGCGACCTGCGCGGCGCGCTTGCGCAGGAACGGGAGATCGACAACAGCAGCGGGCGGGAGGGGAACATCCCGTTCTTCGAGTAAGCCTAAGCAGCTGGGTGACGTTGAGGTGGATGAGGTGCTTAGATTATTTTTTGGAGCAATGCTTACGTAAGATACAACTACAACTTTAATCAGTTTCAGAACACCGACGTACTTTTTATTCTACGGTTACTGTTCACTATATGAGTTTGAGAAACTGTGCTGCTACAAAACCAGAACTTAATTTTTCGATGAGTATCAATATCATTTTACGAACAACTTTTTTATGTGTGTGTCTGTGTGTCGGTGCTACAACAATTCGGTTTTCGTCCATTTTCTGTTTTACGACTTGATGTTGATACAACGACTCAACCTGACGAGAAGGGTGAAGAAGAGTACAACTTGTAGATAACGTGTCGTGTACATCTAGAGCTGTTTTTTTGCGTTCCATTCCTAACCCTTTAGTCGGACTACTTCTAGAAGACGGCTAGCGTAAACTACGGAAGAGATGCTGTGCTACGATGCTTCGAAGGTGTGACTGCCACTGAGATAAATGACCATGAGCTTGAGTTTATGTTTAGTGATGTTTGAGCTTAATATCTTGTCAACGTCAAGAGGCTATCCTAATGACCAAAGGGAAAAGGCGTCTTAATCCTAACTGTCAGCATTAACGCAAACATACTCACAACTATCAATCACATTCACAAGTCGTTCGAAAAAAAAAACTAAAACTACTTTCTGAATGTGATTTTACGCTGTATTATTTTTTTTTGCGGTTTATTTGGCCTGTTGAACTAACGCAACTCCTTGAATCTATTATTAAGTTTACGACCATTGACAACTTTTTTGCTTTTGCAGAAGAATATTAAAGTAGAAATTCACAGCACTTATAAGTAGATGATGAAGATGGTAAACTCGATCATGCTGCCGCCCGTGAGTCTACGAAGACCACTTCTTGGTTTAGCCTACGCACTATCACTGCTCGATACCTGTGATGTGGCTGAGTAATTGAAGTTATCAGTTGCACCATGAAAGGGGGAAGGCGGAGGCGCAAAATGAAGGAGTAACCGTAAGTCTGCAGCAAGAGCAAGACCTATTCCTACTGTTTTCCATTGGTAAATCAAGGGTGCTCAATTAAAAGCTAAAGGTGATAGACTTTGAGCGGAAAAGCGCTAAGCTATTGCAGCTCCTCGAGCTTGTTGAGCTTGAGGTAACGGTAGACCTATGACGACTTCGAAACCACCTGCAGCTGCTCCTGCTTAGGCTTCAAGTGGTAGAAAAGCTCCACCAAGGAAGCAGAGTGGAGGCCCTGGCCCCACAGCAAAACGAGGAAGAGGCGCAGGACCGCCTTCTCCCGGTTCCAGCACGTAGAGTTGGACTTCAGGCAGTGACTCGAGTCGGAGTAGTGAATTAACACCTGCGGAGGTACTATAAGTTTCTGGGGAAGGTGCAGAGAAGTACTCGGAACTTGACTAATTGTTTTATTTAATCGATGAAGCATAGTTTAGGAAGGAGGCCTGTGCTAGAACGGGGGGCGAGGATCTGTGAAAGTTACGACAGAGTGTGTACGTGTTTGGGATGCAGCTGCTGAAGGTCGTGACAGGTAGAGAGTAGGATGACTGGCAGTGGGAAACGGAAAATGATCAGGTGAAAGATGACGCGTTCGTTCTTGAGTTATGAGTAAAGAAAAAGCGCTCGGGCATAGAAGATGCGATCCAAACAGCATGATCTGAACGTGTAGATTGCGAGATTGGCGAGAAAGCGATGCGGATTGAACACTTCTGGGACGGTCCTAATTCGAAATCTACACTTCTGGAGTTGGCTATGGGGTGCACTGATAGTAAACCGGAGAATCGGCCGACGTTTGATACTGTGTTAGGCAAATTATATGGTATTCTGCGTGAAGAACGTCCCCATTTTGCTCAACGCAGCAGATCGGGGAGGAGACGTACTCCTGGAGACTCACGTTAAGCAGGGGCAATTAATGAGAGCCTCAACATTCCAGCTTCTCAATAGTTTGGATAGACGATAGAGTGATAGTAAATAGCGATTATAGTACCTAGAGTATACTTGCACTTATTTTCCTACCGAATATGTGTCCCGATCGTGCATGCCTCCCATTGGCATCACTATCTTCAGAGGAAACTAACAAGAACCAGATCGAGTGTCGCGCCAAGCCACATAGCTGTGCGTCTTACAAGTAAGTACTTCTATACCACCATTGCCACGAGTACGAGTTAGCTGAGAATTATGAATTTGATCCATCTCCCCATCTGTCGATAGCTTCAACCGCCACAATAGTATGCAAGCATGTGCTAATGGAAAGTGGAGTGGTGCAACTAGGATTACCATCTGAATATTCTTGTGACGAAGTCCAAGTCCTTGCAAGGATAAGTCCAAGAAGAAGAAACGTGTGACTTATCTAATAGCGAAAGCGATACTTACTGTAACTATTATATTGAGTTTGGCTGCTTACTTTTCGCTTTAAAAGTTTTTTTAGATTGTTCGTTGTGCCTCGTGGATCAGTAGAAGTTGGGCTCGCATATGCGGGAGATGGGAACAGGTGTGTGGTCGTGTTTGTTCGTGATTAAGTCAACTATCGATATTCTTCACACCATATATGATATCACATTCACAACTACTACGCAGTGTGCGTTTGCCTTAGACTTGACTACGGTAAGATTAGACAGTCGAATTAAATTAGAGAATCTGAAATTAGCGAAAGCGAAAAGAAATCCCACGAAGCATACATAGACATTTAGTTATATGTAGTTAAAATTTAAGTTGTAGTTGTTACCTAGACAGCTACGTGTACGTCATTACTCGTCATTAAGTTACTGTTCAGTAGACAGCTACGCGCACGTCATACCTCGGCTTGACCGATTCTTTAGCGTCGTGCAGGTGGGCATTGTATCAGATATTAACTACAACTACTCTACTACTGCGACACACAGATTGATACACCCTATATCTTCAGTTCAACAACTATTGAATTACTACTACATCTACATAGAGGAGGAAGTACAAGTACACCAAGTGCAACACAGCATCTAACTAAGTACTCTACTTATCACTACTTTATTTATATTATTCACACTTCCAATTCTGAATTGGATCCAATTGTTTCAACACTGAGTAAGTTGTACGAGTAGACGGATCAAGTACACGTTGTGTGAACTCGAAGCCATGCCGTCTGCCGCAAGCGTGTGCGATCGCCGCGCCGCTGTGTCTGTGAGTGTGTTGACGACTCCTCTGAAGCCGGAGGCGGAAGCCGTGGGCGCCAATTGCAATTGCAACTCCTCGCCCGCTGGTTTCGAGTCTGCTAGATCCGGTTCGCCGTCGCCGTCGCCGTTTCCGAAAAGTCCGGCGTCGCCTGGGCCTGGCGGGCTGCACTTACAACTGCACTCGCCGCAGGAAGAGGAGCAGGAGCGCGTGCACGCTGCTTTCGACGTCGAGGTGGCGCCGGCATCGAAGGCGAAGAAGAACATGAACAACTACAACGTCGACGTTCCAATGCCGAAGCGCAACGCCAACAAGCGCAAGACCGGCCTGATCGGAGGCGGCCTTGATTTCGACAATCCTACGAGTGCAACTACTACTACTTTCTGTTCGACGACGACGATCTACGCGGTGCCGGAGGGCACGGCAACGACTGCTGCTGCCGGCGTTGACGCTCTCGTCTCGAACATCATTCCAACCAAAAACGAAAAGGAAGTCCAGTCCAGTAACACGACGAGTGGCACTAGTGGCGGTATCCACGATTGTGGTAACCCGAGTAAAACTAGTGACGCGACTGGCCCTTCTAGTAACACCTACACCGGTATCTGTATCTCTAGTAACACGGAGGCGGTATCTTCTAGTAACACCGGTATCTCTAGTAACATTGACCGCGAGACCACCGTCCAGAACGGCCTGCGCCTGCGGGCCAACATCGCCGTGATCAAGGACCACCTGGGCATCCAGAACGGCCTGCGCCTGCAGAACAACACGTTCAGCGAGAAAGAGATCGTCGACGTGGCCATCCTGAAGACCAAGCTGGACATTAGCGTGGAACAGGCTCGCGCTGAGGCTGGTGACACCGGTGTCGATTGCCGCGAGGTTTGCGACGCGGTGATGGATAAGATCGTGGCCGACCGCAACGTCTTCATTTTCGGCAACGACAAGGAGCAAACAGACATGGTGAGGGCTTATTTGACGTTTATGGGGTTTATGTTGTTGAATATGTCCGGTGCTTCATTGACCCCAGGCTTAAGCGAACGTATCACTTATATCGTACTTCATGTTTATTTCTCTTTCAATGTGTTGGAGGTGGAACTGGAAATCGTCACTGAACTTACACCTCTTGATACATCCCAAAAAAACTTTTTTCGACAATATCAGGACATTCACGACGCCGACCTTTTTTGTGCCGATCCCGACGCTCTGCTGTACGACTACGTCCACTTGGACCGCTCCACGAGCAGCAACTGCATCCTGCGGCTTTCGCAGTGCTTTCCCTCGCACCTGTTGCCGGCGTACTTCGCTCGCCGTTGGTGGCGCCTGTTTGGCTTCACGAACGTGCCGACGCCTTCGCCGCTGTACGCGAGCGACATGGCCCAGTTCGGTGTGGTCGATGTAGCTGTGGAAGCCGATGAAGCCGAGCTGTACGCGTATGGGCTGATGTTAGGCGTCGGATATTATTATGAACGTATCAAGCGCAAGCCTACTGAGCGTGTCGCTTTCGAGTGTCCTGCTACTTCTAGAAGTGAAGATTGCGATATTGTAGCCGAGTCGTTCGAGTTCGACTACGTGTTGCCCAGCAAGAGTGAAGTCGAACCCAGTTCTGAGTTTGTGGCGGCATCGGGGAAAATTTTTTTCGCCACGGCTCCTGGTCCGAAGGGCATGGCTCGCGCTGCTACGGTGTCGACGCAGGAACCTGCGTCCAACACGAATGCGAATAGCTATGGCGGAAACGTGCAGTATTTCAACATGGCGAGCATGAACTCTGTGAACTCCGTGCACGGGCTGAACGGACTGCACTCGGACGCGCAGGAAGCGTATACGTATGCTTCGTATGATCGTGATCCCCTGACCAACATCATCGTGGCGCACGACGAGCACGAGCACGACGAGCACGAGCATGAACAGATCGCGCGTGCCGACTTTCTCGCGTGCAACTGCGACCCGCATGCGAGCCCGAGCGCTGGCGCCGGTCCGGGTTTTTCGCTGTCTGGCCCTCGCCCTCCTCCTCGCGGTGGGCCTGGAGGTCGCACTCAGCCACTACACTTACCATTCGCTCACAACGGGGGTCGCCGGATGAGGTTTTTTCCGCCTAGTGTCAGTGACGGCGCGCGCGCGGACGAGAAGGTCGCGCCCCACGAGAAGGAGATCATCATCGACAACTCGCTGGTGTCGGTGGACCTGACGCAACTAGCTGGCTCTGGGCACGACATTCGACTCAGGTTGCCGCCGGGTCTCGGTGTGACCCCAGGCACGTGCGAGCCATCTGATCCCGCGTACTCACAGTTGCAACTGCCTGCAGACTACGAGCAGCACGTGGCTGGCACTGCGAAGGATATCAAGGACCACTTGAAGAGCAACCAGAACCAGAACCATGAAGAGCAAGGATATCAAGGATATCAAGGACCACTTGAAGAGCAACGCGAGCTCGGCAACGCCAAGAAGAACAAGATTACCGTGAGCGTGCGCGATATTAGCTCGTGCAGGAGCATGACCACGGCCGGACGGACTGTGGAGCATGACCGCGGATTCAAGCAGATCGTGGTCGCAAGCGAAACGCTCGACGCACCGTCGCCTTGTTCCACTTTGCCTTCCGCCGTTTCCACTGACGTGAACTCGACAACCTTCGTCGTACCGCTGGTGCCCGGACACTACAAGTCCGACAACGCAAACTTGATTATGGAAGGCGAAAAGTACGACAACGCTGGCAGCAGGTGGCTGTTCAAGCAAGACCTGGGCAACATTGTGAAGCAAGACAGCGGCGCTAAGGTCATCATGTCTTCTGGCACCGCTGGTGTGTCCCTCGCGGCCCTGCCGTCGACACGCAACGTGTCGTCGCGTGACGCGCACTCCGAGATCTTCCAGGACGACAGCCACCTGCTGCTGCCCGAGATCTTCCAGGACGACAGCCACCTAGCGTTGCCACCTTTATTCATTGGCGGGCCCAGGGCAGGCCAACAGCAAAAACAGCAACAGGAGCGCGATGCCAGTTCTAACTCTATCTCTGTCTCATGCTCACCTGCTGTCTCGCCTTGTCCAAGACAATGGGACGTCGCCGTCGTCGACCACCACCGCGACCAGCTCCTCCGCCTCTACATCATGTCGTGCCAGACGCAGCGCGACCTTCTAACCGAAAAAGAGAACCGCCACGTGGTTGACACCAGTTTGAGCCAGCACCGCATCCAAGAACTGATCTCGCAGTGCATCGACTACAACTACGTGGATACGATGGAAGAAGAGGGAGACGACAAGACGACGACTACGTGGAACAAGAAGAAGCCCCTGCAAATGTCTCGCGTCTTCGCGAATGCCGCTGGCAAGAAGTTCGTCTACCGCCACGACTTCTGGGACTACCGTCTGTTGCGCCGCCTGCACGAGATGGTATCGAGCGGCGTCGCCATCTGGTCCTCTTTCCTGCTCAAGTTGTTTATTGCGGCAAACGAGCTGTGCATGAAGAGACAGCTGGCGGCGCTCGAGTTCGCCAAGAAGAAGATTCGGGCCGACTTCGGGTGGGACGCTGCGAAGTACTACGACGCGTACGGCGGGCTGGAGGAAGTTGATGTGAACTTGGTGGCGCATGCGCATGGCGGCATCAAGTACGTCATTGTCCCCTACGATTTTGATCCGGTTGACGCAGCTCTGAGCAGGCCTGCCCTCGCCGGCGCCTACGACGCCCTGCTGTGGCGCTTGCTGGAGGGCAGTTGCCGCGAAGACGAGTCCGCTGCGCACGCGCCCGGCTGCCTGACCACCGACGACCTGCGAAACGCGCTCGGGTTTCAGTCGTACGATGTCAATGAAGCGCTGTCGTTGCTAGAGGTCGAGGTAAACCAAGAGACTTCTGCCGTGACCGAGGCGTTGCTGCAGGACGTGACGCACATGGCCGTGACCGAGGCGTTGCTGCAGGTTGCGGGCGAGTTTGGAGGCGCTCTTCCGTCACAGATGCTGGCCGAACTCTACATGGCGTCCATGCGGGACCAGTTCGTACCCGATGAGGTTTCGAAGAGCTACGTGGAGGAGCACTTCCCGAAGGTGTTTGGAAGCAAGAGTGGCAACAAGGGCATCGAGAAGCACCAGGTCCAGGGTATGGAATTGTTTTTTCAAGATGCACAGGAGCAGGAGCGTGGTCGTTCCGTCTCGTTTCAGAGCGCTGCTGCTAATTGTAATCCTAATTCTGGATGCTGTACGAAGGCTGTTGAACCGACGACGCGCAGCGCGAGCGAGAGCAACACGCAGCCGCACTTCTTTGGTCACCACCATCACCAGATGCAGCAGCAGACGCAGCAGCAGATGCAGCAGCAGCAGCAGCAGATGCATCCGGCCACCGCGTCCGCGTACCAGCACCTGAACCCGAACCAAATGTTGCCGCTGTACCAGCAGCAGAACCAGAACCAGAACCAGGACCTGATGAACGTGAATCTGAATATGAGCAAGCAGAACCTGATGAAGAGGCCGCAGCGGCAGCCGCAGCGGCCGCAGTGGCCCAAGATCGTCACCGGCAACGGCTACTTCATTCCGGGTCGCGCGCCGCCCTACATGTTCAACGGCATGAGCGACTTCAACGCCAAGGGCGCGCACTTGCAGGTCCTGCTGCAGTGGCTGAGTCTGGCTATCGTGCACTACTTCGTGCAGCACAAGCGCGTTGCGCCGTACACCGTGCGTGATATGAATGCGGCGAGTGGTGCCGGTGCTGCGGAAGCGGTGGAGGTGGAGGTGTTCAACTTCGCCACGTGCAGCCCGGACGAGCTGAGCAGGGACCCGAGTGTCGGCGCTGTTTGGGCGCGGATTGGGTGAGTTTGTGATTGAGGTAGGATCTTCTTGGTTAGCTTTAGGGTGCCTCATTGGATGGATGGGTTTGTGATGCGCTTGGCTAGTAAGTATATATGCGAAACAAGCTAATGCTCTACCCGTAATGCTGTGCGTGTAGCGGTGTAAGTTACATTACACTTGCAAGAACTACTTGTTGTACTTTCCTTCATAAAAATAAGTAAACCTTTTTGATCTTCTTCTACTTCTTCGACCTCGATCGTCGATAGTCGATAGCATAGGGCTTCATTCGCATTTCATTCCATAACCATCACCATCACCATCACCTCTTTCTCCAGCGCGGTTCCGCTGTGGCAAGTGCTGAAGCGCCCCATGGTCGAGGTCGACACGCGCGAGTTCCTGGCCTCACCCTACCTGCTGCTGCCGAGAGTGCCTTCTACCTCTGCGCCTTCTAAAAATCCTGCTGGTACAACTGGCATGAACATGAAGCTATGTGCGGGCTATGCCGAGACCTGCAGGTCGCTGACGCCGGCCGAGCAGCGCGGCGCCTCGTTCAGGCGCAACCTCATCAACCAGACGCAGCACCCGGAGTCGATCTACGACGCAAGGGCGAACCACGGACGCGGAGGTACACACAGATTCAAGACGTGGAAAATTGGTTTGTCAGACGCCGCCATCCACGCGGTGCGGAGCGGGTTTTACGACTTCGCCGATTCTGTGCCTGTCCATCTTCTCGCTGGTTCATCTGAGGCTGCGGCCGCGGTGGTCGAGCTGGAGACAGGTGGCGATACGACTGGGACCGACTCGAGTGGTACCGAAGGCACCGACTCGAACACCGCTGGCTCGTTAAAGGACAGGGACGCTGACAAGTCCAACTCCAAGTCCAACGACGAGAGTGTGACCGGCAGCAGCAGCTCCACCGAGACCGACAATTCTAGCAGCACGGACAATAGCAAAACCGATGCTCATGCCGATGCCGCTGCCACCAGCACCACCTACTCCCCCTTCGACGTGGTCGCCGACGCTGCGCGGACCGGAGGCATATCGTCGGTCCTCAGACGCAGCATGGGCGAGATGCGCGCGGTGGCAGCGCGTTTGAGAAGAGACATCGATGAGGAGAAGAAGATTTTGGAGGAGAAGTACAGACACCTGGATGAGGTCGACTTTCGACACGTGGGGCGACATTAAATAAGCTTGTTGCGGCTTGAAGCTTGCTGGTTAACGTAAGCTTGGGGGTGCAAGGGGAGCACGTCGATTTCATCTATGCGTATAAGTGTGCCGTACAATAATCTTCATCTCCTTTATCATATCTTCGACTGTAGCTGTAACAATAATTGTACTATTCAATTCTTATTTCCGCCTCTACTGCCCACCCCTAGAGGAAGCCGAAGGTATTTCAATTGGGGCTGCAGCACCAGTAAGCAGTATGCGTATGCCCATGGCTATCGCTATGCAGCGCCGTATGCGTATGCGTGAAATTCTAACTCTCTGCCGTCAGATCTGATGGTCCGAATGGATCAAGATCGCGATCTGATGATAAAACAAAATATAGAATAGATGATCAGTATATCTGAATCAGTTCTCTCGTTAGTAACTATAACTTCAAGACAGTATTTTTAGTAGTAGATAAGATGGTGCAGCTTGGGAAGTGTGTTTCACTTTGTAACAGGAGAATGAAGAGGAGTACAGTACGAGTATTTGTTTGATGGTGTGTAATCAAGTCGTAGTGTGGTAGGGGGAGTAGTAGAAGTAGTAGTATTTAGTATATTGGGAGTCTGTGTAGCAGTAATATTATTGTTCCTTCGTACAGCGAAAGAGGTAGGCATTGACCGGGCCAACCAGTCTGTATCATCAGGTTTTGAGTTTTGATGTTTAGATGTATTAGTATGAAGTAGAGTCAGGAGAGTTGCTGTTCACTGTACAAGTGCATCACCATCAAGGAGTCTCTTAAGCCATCGAGTGTTCGCTGACGTTGAGCTCGACTCAATCTACATAGACTGGAATGCCGTTCGCCGGCCGAGCCGCCCGTCGTGTTTCTTGTTCGAGTTTATTGTTTTGACGGCGGTGGTGATTGAGCAACGTTCAACTTCAAGCTCAAAGGCGCTCATCGGCATCGTGTTCATGTTCATGTTTGCTGTATTAGAAGAGGTGAGAATTTTGCATATCTGGCGAACGGTAATGAGGCGGAGTGGTGGGGTGTAGATAGGTAAATCGTATAAGACGTAATACTAAGAAAAACGGCGAGGTGGTTTGTTGATAAATAGCCGTAGTGGTGCGACAGCGACTGCAGTAGCAGCAGTGAAAGCACCGAGTGTTCGTAAAAAAAGTAGTTGTAGTAATTTGTCTAGCTCTAGGTCTAGGTAGAAGTATGCTTTTCGTGATTAATTATTCAGGCGAAGTCACTAGCGACTCAGAGAGTCGAAGACTCAAGTTATTTTCTACAAGTTGCAGCAGCGCATCTAGTTGATCTGGAACCAGAACAGAGACTTAATATGGGTGCTGCAGCAATATTTATAGAAGGACGTTACGCTTCACTCGTGGTGCCTTCGGGCCGAGAGTTCAGAGGTGTAGGCGTGGTTTCGTTTATGGTTTATGAGTTATGAGGTACGTAATAACGCAAAGGGTCAATTTTAACGGGTAGTAGAAAGTAACATGAAACGATAGGTAGCGTTCTGAATAGAGACAAGTTTTCTAACAGTTAGAAGTCAATAAGACAAATCGTAAGTTCGTGTGTGATGGCTGTGCCGTCGTAAATCTGTCTGCGCGAACGCGATGGATAGTAGGCGACCGGCGTAAAACTTAGTCTTAAACTTAATGTAGTAATTTTTATGTCAAGCTCAAGCACGAGTTCACGGTGTTTAAGAATGCTCCAGGCATACAACCACGCGGTCATGGTGTTTAAGAAGGTAAAGTGGCCCTAGGGTATACAGCGTAGTAGAGAAGATGAAGTTGATATGTCTGAAGTTCGCTGTCTGAGATGAGGGAGCCAACGCTGCAGCGATGAATGATATTGATAATGTGTTATGGTCTCGGTC
>JACLAC010026436.1_pt1 | contig 24988 bp, 26 predicted proteins | sample 8027881 | NCBI WGS metagenome assembly JACLAC01 (sample SAMN15725517, study PRJNA655200) | protist metagenome | isolation source: fluorescence activated cell sorting (FACS) single amplified genomes of... | place: Spain: Blaines Bay Microbial Observatory, Mediterranean Sea | collected 2016-01-19 | reverse complement strand
TTCTGGGTGAATGGTTCTATGATTGGAGACCGGGGGATGGGGACTGGGCATTTCGCAGATATGAGGACCGATTGGCATTCACTAAAGGTGTCGAACGGGAAGTTAACTGCATCATTGTCGAACCTAACTTCTTTTTCAGTATCGGTCAGACCAGTCGGTTTGAACAGAGACTGATAATGCAAATGATGGAGAAACTGAATATGCCATTGGTTTCGATTACTGGAACTTTTGACAGTCTGAGTTACCAGCACTCTACCCCTGATGACGACCAATTATTTGAGGTGGTAGTTGGTTATGAGAAACTCAGGAACCAGTTATCCAAATTACGGAGAAAAACCCAAAACCAGAAAAAAGGAATTGTGGGTCTGAAGGGTAGAGGCAAAGTGGGTGGTCGTAAATCGTTACTGGAAACCAAACCCGAACTGATAAAACATGTTAAAGAACTGAAATCTGGAGACTATACCAACCAAGAAATCTCTAACATTTTGTTTAAGATGGGTTATACCAACTCCAAAGGGAAAGCATACCATCGTGCACAGATCACTGATTTCTTTCGACAGAGTAAGAAGTTAGAGTAATTAGTAGGAATTAATTAATTGCTGGAATTCTGGTGTTTGTCGAATGTTTTCCAAATCAGGGTCTGTTTTAGAAAACTCAATAAAACTTTTATCTAAATCAAACGTTTTCTTCAAATATTCTATTGCTAGTTTGGATTCAGTTTTAAGGGAATATACACAGACGAGACTGTAATGTACATATCCTTCTTTAGGGTTAACCTTAACTACTTGTTGGAATTCAGAAAGTGCCTCATCTAATTTACCCTGTGTTAGGTAAATACCTGCCTGACAATAATTTCCCCATGCAGGAGCAACATCAGGATCAACCTCAATTTGTATTGCTTGTCGTAATTTTGCCAATGCTTCATCTAATTTACCCTGCTTTCTATAAATGTCTGCTAGAATGCTATGTGCATATGCATTCGAAAAATTTTCAAGTGTTTGGTCAGGGGGAAGATCAATTACCAGTTGGCACTTGGCAACTGCTAGTTCATCTTTACCTTGCCTTCTATAAATATCCCCCAGACCAAGATGTGCCATTATAAAGTTGGGATCAATCCTAATTGACTGTTGTAAAGTACTCGTGGCATCATCAAGTTCTCCTTGTAGCTTATAACATGCTCCTAAAAGGAAAAGTCCTAATAGGTTATTAGGATCTATCTCAACTCCCTTTTGAAAGAAAACAATGGCATCGTCTAACTTGCCTTTCAATCTATAAGTTTCTCCCAAATTGTAATATGCCAGTGCATAATTAGGATTTATCTGTATCACCCGTTGGTATTCATCAATTGCTTGTTCATATTCTCCCTGCGAATAATGCTCATTCCCTCGACGTAAATGCCTCTCTGCTTCCGTTTCACTATCCGCAGACAGCAAATACCCCAGACTAATAAAAATAACCAACAAGACAATTTTAAGAACTTTCATTATTTAACCTGCTGTTGTTAGTAAATCCTTTAGTAGTGGAATTAAAATCTGATATCGTAAGATGCCATCATTCCTTGACTTGGAACATATTGGAGTGATGTTGAAGTATTACTTTGTTCATACTGCTGAAGTCGTTTTTCATCTATCTTTTTGGCAGATACATTAGCATCATATATAGAATAACCTACAACCCTTTATTTATTTGAGTTCATAATAGCAAGAACCACTATGACAACGAGACCAACTCCAGCAAAAAAGTTTTCTCGAATTTTTGCATTCTTTGCATTCTGATTTCCTTTATCTTATCCTTTTCTCTGTGGTTTCTGTTTCCTGACTTTGGTCATTTTCTCAACTTCATTCAGCTCGTAAACAAAGATACTGCCATCAGCAGTCTCAATCTTGATAGTCTTATTAGGTGTCATTTGCACAACCTCCCCTTTGATGACACTACCATTTTTGAGATGGACTACGTCAACCATCTGTGTTTCTGCGGGTACATTGGTAGTACATAACGATAGAACCAAAACACTTAAGACTAGAATTCCTATTTGTTTCATTTATTCCTCCAGAATTAGAACCAACTAAAACCTATAACTGTAAGATGCCATCATTCCTTCACGTGGAAGGTAGTTAAGGTTGAGTGAAATCGGTGCATCTTGGGATTGGTGTTTTTTCTGTTTTAATGCCTCGATTTTCTGATTAGATGACTGATTGATCTTTTTGGCAGACAGGTTGGCATCTATGATTGACCAGATGTAACTACCAATGACTACACCTGCTCCTACTGCTGCTGTCATATTATCGAAGAAAGAATCTCCCGGTTTAGGAGTATTCGCACTTAGATCTACTAATACTGCAGTAAAACTAATCGCACTAAGAGAAAGAAACCCCAACCCTTTTGAGTACTGACCGTTATAGAATTGTCCCCAACCTGTTAAAATAGGAAGACCTACGGTGAGCAGTCCACTCGGAAATATTGGAAATAATGCTGCACGTACAGTTGCTGTGGTTCTATTCCTAAACTTTACTTCGATTATACTCATCTTTTCGATTTGCTTTAATGGGTAGATCATTTGGTATTTTCTATGGATCAATCTTCTTAGAAATTCCTCTCTATTGCGTTTTTTCAAGAAAAAAAACCTTCGGTAGGAGTTATCTATCACATCAGTTTGTAGTATGACAGTTTGATTGGGAATAATTTCAGTGATCTTACCTACCACCACACTTCCATCAGTTAAATGAATTACATCAAACATCTGTATTTTTGCGGTTACATTGGCAGTAAACACTGATAGAACCAAGATATTTATAATTACCGTTTTCTGCATTATTAACCCTCTAGCTATAAATTTACGATTGCACAAAAATATTAGATTAAAGCATTAGACGTGCCATCGGTCTCATCCTGCAATTCTGCGGTAGGTACTGAAAAACTAAACAAGGAGTACTTTGATATTAATCTTGCAGGTGCTACTGGGATGCAGCATTTGCGGTTTTACTATTTAGGAACGAGAAAGGAGAATGTGATTAGGGCACTAACCTAGACCAGTATTAATCGGTTAGTAATTGTCTGACTTTTTGTTTTAATTCATTTGTTTCAAATGGTTTGCTCAAGTATTCGTTCATCCCAACCGATTCACACTTTGACCAGACATCACCAATCACACTTGCCGATAACCCTAGTATCGGAGTGCACTGATGATTCGATTCTCTCTCCCATGGCCTAATTTGTTCCGTTGTCTCAAACCCATCTAGTTCTGGCATCTGTAAATCCATAATGATCAGATCATATTTTCCGATTTCAAACTGGTCGAGACAATCCTGACCGTCATCTGCCTGATGGACTTCGAACCCCCAGTACTGTAAATATGTTCTTATTATCTCTCTGTTGATCATTTCATCATCTACCACCAACACAGTTTTGCCACTGTAGTCTTCTAGTTCTGGGTCTTTGGCTTCTGTTTCCGATTTCAGGTTTACCGTCGGCAAAGGCAGTTCCACCCAAAATGTCGATCCTTGTCCGGTATGACTCTCTACTCCTATATCTCCATCCATGCCCGCTACAAACTGTTGACTGATGGTTAAACCCAAACCCGTACCACCAAACCGACGATTGATTCCCGAACTTCCCTGAGTAAATAGTTCAAAAATTGGTTTGATCTGATCTTCCTCAATACCAATTACCAGTATCAGCAACTTCTATTCGGACTCCCTTACTGGTTTGTTGTAGTCCTAAACTAACCTCTCCTTGGAAAGTGAACTTGACGGCATTGCCTAGCAGATTAATTAAAACTTGCCGGATCTTGTGTTGATCCCCAACCCATCCTACCGGGAATGTCGATTGATAATTGAGATTCAGGTCCAAATTTTTCTGTTGAGACAAAGGCAGAACAATTTCTAAAACTTGCTGACAAGTCTCAATCAAGTTAAATGGTAGTTGTTGGTAGGTTATTTGTCCTTTTTCTAACTCAGTAAACTGCAAAATTTCATTGACTATATTCAGCAGGTGTTGACCAGAAGTCTTGGCACGTTGAAGATGTTGCAGTTGTTGACCGTCCAGTTTATGTTTATCGATTAAGTTGATGGAGCCCATGACACCATGGATTGGAGTTCTAAGTTCATGACTCATTTGAGATAGAAATTGATCCTTGATTTGGTTGGTAGTCTCTGCCAGTTTTCTGTCCTGTTGCTCCGTTACAAGTTTTTGTTGCAACTCTTGGTATGTCAACAGTTGGTCAAAATTAGTAACTGTCTTTCTTCTCACATTTCCTTCTAACTGACTGACCACGTTTTGTTCTAAATCAAGAGCTTCCAGTTGTTGTAAGTCCAGGATCTCTCGTGGTATTCGGGATAAACGATTGTAACTCAAATTAAGTGAAACTAGTTTCTTTAGGTTTCCTAGTTCAGAAGGAACGTGATGGATGAGATTTCTACCCAGATGTAGTTTGGTTAAAGACGTTAGTTGTCCCAATTCAATCGGCGGTCGCCTGAGAAAATTTCCACCCAACCATAATTGCTCTACTCTAATCAGATTCTTAATTGTTGTGGGTAAAGATCGAATTTGGTTCTTTTCGAAGTGCAATACTTGCAAATTTGATAATTGGGTGACTGCTTTAGGTAATTTTCGGAATCGGTTCTGCCCTAAGTGAAGGAACCAAAGTTTAGTTAGTCTGTTAATTTCTACCGGCAGATCAGTCAATTTGTTATTATTCAAATTCAGGGATTTGAGATTGACTAGACTTTCTATTACCACTCGTAATAACTTTATGAAGTTAGACTCAAAGTCCAAAAATTCCAGATTGGTCAATTGACTAACTTCAGATGGAACCACACGTATATGGTTTCCGGTCAAACTAAGTGTAATCAGACTAGTCAATTGACTGATTTCAGGAGGAATTACTTCGATCTGGTTATTATACAGATAGAGTTCTACCAGATAATTCAGTTGATTAATCTCAGCAGGAATTTCTTGGATTTGGTTGTTTCCCAACTCGAGTGAAATTAGACTGGTCAATTGCCCGACTTCAGGTGAAATAAATCTAATCTCATTATGAGATAAATAAAGTATAGTTAGATTGGTTAATTGTCCAATTTCAGGAGGGATAAATTCGATTTGGTTTGCTACCAAGTTGAGTTGTGTTAGGTTCGTTAATTGACCGATCTCGGAGGGGATTTTCCTGATCAGATTCCCTCCTAAACCCAGTATGGTTAGGTTGGTCAGTTGACCGATTTCAGGAGGAATTACCTAGATCTGATTATTGTATAGACGGAGTTCAGTCAGATTAGTTAATTGCCCAACTTCGGGGGGAATCACTTCTATGGGATTGTTTCCCAACTCGATAAAAGTTAGATTAGTTAGTTGTTCTATTTCGGGAGGAATCACATCTATATGATTATTGTATAGATGGAGTTGAGTCAGGTTTCTGAACTGAAAAACCTCAGCAGGGAATTCGTTCAGACCTTGATTTCTTAAATCCAGAATTCGAACCTGATTTGGTCTTTTGAATGCTTCCGATAAGTCAGTGTAGGTTAGCAAAATTTAAACATTACAATAGAATCTAATGTTTGGATTATAATCTGTTAATGGTATGTCAGATCACAGAAGAGTAAAACAGAACATTAATGACTGATATTATCAGAAATAGAAGAAAATTGGAAAAAAATAACAATTAGAGAGAAGGGATTCGTAGGGTTTTTTCATCGGGGTAAAAGGTCGGATTAGTCAAAAAAACTGGGGTTTGTTTACTCTGCTTAAAAAAAGTCCCTAGGTTTTTGCCAATGTTTCTGTCGAGCAGATTTGAATAGGGAATTAAAAGGAGAAAATTATGGAGTTAACATGTGCAATTTTGGGGTTTTGTTTCGGAGTGATAGGTTTTGTAGAAACAAGTATGTGTTTAGTCAAAATGCAACAACTAAAAAAACTCTAAAAGAAAAAGGAATTCTCGAAGAGAATTAAACCATTTCAACCAGCAGGTCGTATACAACAGGGTACCCAACAAGACCCCACAAAGGGGAATAGTTAACGTATGATAATAAGAATTATCGGACGTAAATGGTGTGTTATTGAGACTGAACCAAAAACGACCTCTGACTATGATTAGGTTTATTTTCTGTTATTGAGTCTCAATGGTCAAAAAAAAGTCCGATAACAAAAAAGATAGAAATAATTCCTGCACAGATCACTAGGTGTTGTCTATGGAGTCAGAGGCAGGAATCACTTGTAATCCGAAGGTTTTAGGTTCTTTTTTAACGTAATCTCCTATTTTTGCTACCCCATACTGTTCTAAGTCGACTTGTCTAATAACACCTTTGCTGAATTTGAAATAGTAATCCCTGAGACCTATTCCTCCATATTTATCAACCAACAATCCTTCAAAAGAAGAATTAAATTCACGTAACCGATCCTGAATAATTGCTGATAAGACCAAGAGAATAATAATAATTTCCCATGGTGAATCACTTGTCTGAACCGCAATTATCGAACGTACGAAAAAAACACACAATATGAGTGCAATGATAAACCTAAACGGATAATATCTTGCCCATCCTCCGAAAAAGTTAGTCATTTATTTTCTTATTTCCTCTATATGAGAGATGCTTAAAGATGAAAAAGGATAGAAGTAACCTCTGCACAGGTCACTAGGTGTTGTCAGTCGAGTCAGAGGCAGGAGTGATTTGCCAACCAAATCTATTAAGTTCTTTTTTAACATAATCTCCTATTTCTGCTACCTCATACTGTTTTAACTCGACGTGTCTAATAAATTCTCTCCCACCTTTGCTGAATTTGAAATAGTAATTTATGCCACCTTTTCCTGTACGTACATCATACTTATCAACCAATAATCCTTCAAAAGAAGATTGTAATCCGAAGGTCTTAGGTTCTTTTTTAATGTAATCCCCTATTTCTACTACCCCATACTGTTCTAACTCGACGTGTCTAATAAATTCTCTCCCACCTTTGCTGAGTACGAAAGAGCAAATTATGCCACCTCTTCTGCCGACTTTTCCTCCAGGTTCATCATACTTATCAAGCAATAATCCTTCAAAAGAAGAATTAAATTCACCTAACCGATCCCAAATAATTAATGATAACACCAAGGCAATAATAATAATTCCCCATGGTAAATCACTTGTCTGAACCGCAATCATCGAACGTACGAAAAAAACACACAATATGAGTGCAATGATAAACCTAATTGGATAATGTTTTGCCCACTCTCTCAGAAAATTAGTCATTCCCTTTTTATTTCCTCTGTATGAGAGATGCTTAAATCTAAAAAAGGATAGAAGTAATAACCGGTATACAGGTCAGTGAATCTTAGTTTTAAGTCAAGGTCTCAGTCTCTGACCGGACTCCGGTAATCGTTATACAACTGGTCTGGCAGGAAGGATTTGACGTTGGGTTTACCTTCTTTTTACCAATTCAGCAACCCAGCATTAGTTTTCAACCAATCCCTTCGGTCCTGATAGTCGGGCATCATCGACCTGACTTGTTGCCAATATTCTTTTGAGTGGTTGAGATGGATCAGGTGACATAACTCGTGTATCACCACATAATCTATGATCCGATGCGGAGTCATAATAATCTTCCAGTTATAAATGATCTGACCTCTGCTATTACAACTGCCCCACCGACTTTTGTATTCCTTAACCTTGATCTGGGTGGGTTGAAGATCCATTTTGTCCGCATATTTGATGGTCTTAGTTTCCAGTTTGTCGATGGCACGATGCAGATATCAGTCTCGGAGTTGGTGTCGGATCAGTTGATAATCTGATTTTTGTTCTGTTGGTACTGTCACCTGCAGATATCCGTGTTTCAGTTTGGTTGGTTGTAACTGACCGATTAGCACCTTTAACCGGTAGTTGCGTCCCAAATAGGTAAAGGAGTCACCGGAGACAAATTGTTTGGGTTTGCTGACTGGAACCGATTGTTGCAGTACCAATTTCTGTCGGATCCAATTAGATTTTTTAGCAATCAGATCATCGATTGCTTGTTGGGATAAGGTCTGAGGTTCCACCACCTGCACCACTCCCTGCTGGACTTGGATGGCAGCAGTTTTGCGACGGTTGGTCCGTCGGACTTGGATCTCAAACTTCAACTGAATTTGACCTTTGCCAATTCAATAAATTCGGTGGTGACAGTAGTGATCAGTTTGGGGTCCCGAAACCCGTTGAGTTTCAGACTGCGACCAATTTCCCGTTGGACCCGTTTGATCTCGTTGTCTTTGTTAAAGAAGTCGACCATCGAACAGGCAGTCTGGATCATCGGTACCAGTTCCTGTATTAGGTCAATCACCTGTTGCTGGGTCTGATCGTCCAGTTGGGGTTGGTCAATACTGGTTGCGACCGAATGGTAGAGGGTGTTGTAAAACGGCATTTGGATGGCAGGTAACCCCACCTGAGTAGCAGCATCTTCTCTCTCGGTTTCCATTTCCTGTCTCAGTTCCATCAGTTTCTGCTCTAACAGATCCCATTTGTCCCGATGGTGTTGCAGAATCTCTTCTAACCGTTGGGACAGAGATTGGTAGTAGACTGGATCTTGTTCCAAGTTGACACTGATATGGTCCCGGATGGCATATTCGATTTCTGAGGCACGGGTCCGACTGGTTTTATGCGCATCCACCTGCTGTTTAAAGTCTTTTGCTAACAGGTCGATGGGAGGGATCTTGGGATCGACACCAGTGGTTTCTAAATGTTGTTGGATTAACTTTTTGACTTTCTCACCGGCAGCAGCAATATCCAATTGTGGGTCCCGATACCGGTTTTTGGCACCGTGACAGATTTTGCCTAGTAACCGTAAATCGGGTAGGAACCGGTTGGCAGCAGGGTGTGGTAGCACGATCTCCATCTGTCGGCAGAAGTTCTTGAAATCGATCTCGAACTGCTGTCTCTTACCTTCGTCTTTCAACAGGTAGATGCAATCCTCGGTCTTGGTTCAGGTCCAGTCCTTCGAAATGTTGCAGACATCGGGTGTGTCTTGCCTTCAATTTGGGAATTTCGTCCTCGATACTCAGCAATGCACCTTTGACATCTTCTGAAGTAAAGACTTCCAATGCTTCGGCCAGGTAGTCGGAGAGTCCATAATAGTCGACGATATAACCGCAGGATTTCCTGTTTCGGGTCCGGTTGACTCGAGCAATTGCCTGGAGCAGGTTATGGTCCATTAATTTACGGTCGAGATACATTACCTGACAGATGGGTGCATCGAACCCGGTCAATAACATGTCTTTGACAATGACAAATGAGAGTGCGGATTCGGTTAAAGGTTGCTTAAACTGTTCGATCTGTTGTTTCTGTTTCTGCGGATCGGTATGAGGTAGCAGGTATTTTTCATCGTTATGATCACCAGAGACGATGACTGCTGATTCGGGTGCATCTATCTGGTCCATCATCTCTTTATAGGTAACTGCTGCCCGACGACTGGTGGTTACATTTTAATAATCGTCATCAAAATCCCAGTCATCACCCAAAGCACCATCCTCATAAGGGTCCACGTCTTGGGTTAAAAACTGCTCTTCAGGTCTTGGGGTCGGTGTAACTGATTGTTTGTCTGGTTCCACCTTTTTGTTGAATTGGGGTCGTACAAAATCTTCTGATTCAACGGAACGGATAGGTACCACTTTATCTTCGGGTTGATATTCACTGCCCCATGCACCTTCTTCGTCACCATCTGAACTGGCAATTACGTATATTACGTACGTCTAAGGAAGATTTAATTACAAATAATAAAATTAGGGGTTAAGTGAAAACGAAAATCAGATGAACTTCCAAGAAATGCCTGATCTGACATGAACGACAAAAATTTATTGTCCTGATTCACTTCTTAATTCATTGAGTGTTCTATTATCTAAGCACCAAAAAAGAGTACCATTTACCGTGGAATAATTGTTTCCCATTTCATTAAGTAAAGTTATTGCTGACTGAGATAGTGATGTTACTTCCTCACGAAAGGTTACACTTCTATCATCAAAAACTTCACAAGTAATTGATTTATCCCTCACGAACTTCAAAGTGGTACCTGCTTCAATGCCTAACATACTGAAATTAAAATTCCGTCTTCTATTTCTTGCATGATTTAATGCTTGTTGATCCTGTACATTTTCAACAATATCAAATGGGGGTGTTACATTTTTCCCACCCATTACTTCGGCAATTTCTAGAAGTGATTTTGCACTTTCTGGTGCGACATTAAAAAATTCTCTATTCTGTCTGATTCGGTTCTCACTCAAACCTTGATGCATCTTCTTTTCAATGCTGGCAGCATCACTTACTTCTACAGCATAATAACATTCAAAAGGTAATGGTACACTCGTGCAATCTAATTGCTTGATTCGTTGCTCCAGATTATCAGTAACACCAATCTTGATAACCTCAGGCATACTTTCATTTGTCAGAATATAAACTATTGACACAGTAAACCTCCAAAACGATATTCAACTAACTGATTTTATCAATCTTAATCCCATAATCCAATTTGACCACACACTCATTGAGTAAAACTTCCAGTGGTTGCCTCCCACCATAGACATCCATGGTCAAAGTTCCGTGTGAGTGCCCTACCAATTCTTTGATAAAGGGTTGATAGACTTGTTTGGAAGTCAGATGATTGACCACTGTATGTCGAAAACTATGGAAATTCTTCCCTTTCTTTTTAATCTCAAGGGTTTTCAGGTATCGACCGAACTATTGTCCGATTTGAGATCCATAACTGGCAACTTGACTTTTCTTCAGATTAGGAAAAAGTTTGGTTTCTTTCTTGTTCCTGATTTCTTCTACATAATCCAACAAACCTAATTCTATTAACTGGGGATGGAGTGGAACTACTCTATTTCCTGATTGGGTTTTTACACTCTTATCCTCTGAATCGTTGGTTATTTTCATCACCCAAATTCCATCTTGATCTTCAATATCCGATAAGTTCATCTGACAAATTTCATTCAGACGACTCCCTGAATACAAGGAGATCATGGGAATCCAGTATCTTTCGGGTCTATTCTTGTTTAAGGATTGTTTCTTGAGTTGATCTCTACAGATCAGTTCTAACTCACTGATAGTGAAATGTTTCTCAATGACTTGTTTCTTTTGAGTTAGATCCAGTTTTCCTTTGAAAGCATTCTGTGACAGATATACTTGATTAATCGACCAATTGAACAGGGGCAAAATCTTGTTAAAGATTTTTTTGATGGTACCGTCACTTAAGACTTCAACATTTTCCATTTTTAACAAGTCACCGATAGTCTGATTTGGGTATTTGTTTCTATTCTTAGGTAGTTTCTTCAGAACCTGAACTAACTCTCGTCCATGTTGATGACCCAAACTACTGATTAGAATATCAGTCAAGACATCAAGGAGTAATTCAGTGGAATAGATATAATCTGAAATGGTTTGGGAGGTAGTACCCATTTCTTCTCGACTGGTAATAAAACGGTCACACAACTCAGATAACTTAATTGAGTCTGGATTATCTTGGATAGTAGTTACTGATGGAACTGGTTGAGAATCAACTGTTTCAACTGAATTTGGTTCCCTAGTTAATAAAACTCGTTTCTGTTCAAACTGATCTAGTTTTAATTGAATTAATTCCTCCCTGAGTTGTTTAAACTCTAGAGAATCAACCTTTACAGGATCATATCCCTGTTCCTCTAAAACCTGATGGACTTTGGGATTGATTTCCTTCAAGGTTTGTCGATAATCCTGTTTCAACTTATCTTTGAACTGATCTTCCTGTTCCTGATTATTGAGAATACTCTTGAGTCGATCGGTTTCACTAAATCGGTTAGTACCTAGATAATAGTGTTGGACATGTCGTTTGGATTTTTCCAGTTCAGTTCTTAAAATATCCTTAATGTCATTGATGGTTAGTTTCTTCATCTGAGGGTTTTCTCGGATTGAACTATAGATAGACTGTGTTATTTGATGGAGATAAAAAGAGAGTCGTTTAGATTGTTGGAGAATACCACAACCCAAAGACAATTGGAACTGTCGAGATTGAAGTATAGGTTGAAGATCGAGAGGGATTATAGAACGAAAAAGGTAGGAACTTCCAGACTTACGATGGACGAGATAAGATGGATTCATGATACAAAGTGTGTCCTCGAGTGTGTCCAAATTGGACAACAGAGTTCAAATTCGTATCAGGGAAAAAATCTAAGTTCAGTCTATGACTGGTTTTGTGATAAAGTGGAGGAGTTTAATGGAAGAGTTTAGAAAAAACTCGATCTACTTTTTGTTCTCCCATTTTTTATTTGATTACTTTTATGTGTTTGCAATAAGAAACTAGTTTCTAACTTTTGTAATTTACTGCCATATGATTAGTTTGAAGGTAAATATGGTACTGCGGAATAAAATCTCAGACCTCAAGATAAAAGATGCTTAAATACAGGAGAGGATAGAAATAATAAATTACAGGACTTTTTCTACGAGGTAAGAAATTGGATTAGTCAGTAAGAATCGATTAGTTGTTGGAATTCCGGTGTGTGCCGAATGTTGTCAAAATCAGGATCCCTTCTTGAATACTCAATAAAACTTTCATTCAGATCAATTGCTTTCTGCAGGAACTCAACTGCTTGTTTCGTTTCTTTTTTGAGGGAATATACACAGGAAACACTATAATATCCCCATCCATTCTTGGGTTCGATTTCAATAACTTTCTTGAATTCAGCAAGGGCATCATCTAGTTTACCTCGTTCTTTATAAACTTCTCCCAAACCCGAATATCCGTATACGATGTTAGGACTTGTTTCAATTATTTTTTTATATTCAGAAACTACCTCATCATACTTATCTTGTTGAAATTTATTATACGTAATTTGTACGTCTTTGTTTAAAGCAAACAAAAAACACCCCAGACCAATAAAAATAATCAACACGACTATTTTTAAGACTTTCATTATCGAACTATAATCTATTTAGAATTAATCAATTGTTGGAATGATGAAAATTGTCGGATATTATCCAAATCACTGTCCGTCTTAGACCATTCAATAAAACTTTTATCTAACTTAACTGCTTTTTGTAACCATTGTATTGACACTTCTTTTTCATTTTTAAGGGAATAAGCACGTGTAAGACCGTAGTATATCCCTGCATTGTTTGGTTGACCCTTAATTGCTTTTTGGTATTCGGTAATTGCATCATCTGGTTTACTTTGCGTGAGATGAATCATTGCTTGACTTATGTGTACCCATGCCTGATTGGGGGCAACTGCAATTGCTTGTTGGAATCTATCGATCGCATCATCTAGTTTACCTTGCTTTTTGTAAATATCTCCCAGATTGAGATAACTGTATGCCGTCCAATTATTTCCGACCCCATCGTCAGCGGAAAGATCAATGACTTTTTGATACGTGTCAATTGCATCTTCATATTTACCTTGCATACTATAAATCAATCCCAGATTATAATTTGCTCTCACATGATTAGGTTCAACTTTAAGGACTTGTTGATATTTAGTAATCGCATCTTCATATTTGCCCTGAATAACAAACTCATATCCCTGACTCATGTGTTTATCTACTGCGTCGCAGGAAGATAGAAGATAACCGAGACCAATAAGGGTAACTAGAAAAACGATGTTAAGAACTTTCACTTTTTAACCTTTATGCTTACTTAGAATTAATTAACTTTTGAAATTCTAATGTTTGTCGAATGTTATCTAACTCACTATCTCTTTTAGAAAACTTAATTAAATCTTGATCTAATTTAACTGCTTTCTGTAAGTATTTTATTGCTTGGTCTGGGTTATTTTGGATGGAATAGATACGGACAAGAATGTAATGTGCCACTGCGTTATTAGGTTGAATTTCAATTGCTTTTTGTAACTTATTAATTGCTTTTTCATCTGCATTGATACCTTTATAAAGATTTCCCAAGTTGTAATATGCCCATACATCGTTAGGGTTAGCAGTAATCCTCTGTTTGTTTGCAATAACTTTCTGAAGAGTATCGAATGAAAAAGAATTATCCAATGGGTCAAGGAGGATTCCTTTTCGATTTTCACCAACACTATTTGATTCTTCTGAACTACAACCAGATAATAAATACCCCAAACCAATAAAAATAACCAAAAAGGTGATATTAAGAACTTTCATTATTTAACCCTTAATTACTAAATTCCGGACTACGATATAAAAAATGTTTAAATACGAGAAAGGACAACAGTAGTAACCAGTATATAGATCACTGATTTTTATTGACCAAGTAAGAAGTTAGAATAGAAAACTAACTTTATATTCTTTTGAAAAAATATATTCCGACCAATACAATCACTAATAATGTTAGGATTCCTACTAATCTACTGTCATACCATCTTACCTGTTTTTTATTTTCTTCCATATTGACTTGGTTTGTACCACATGGACTGCCATCATAATAGTCGGTTTGTTTTTTGTCTTCTTGCATAAATCTAACTCTTTTTACCAAAATAATACCAAGATCATATTAGAAGTTAAAAACTCCTACTATGATATGTGATATACGTTACGTACAATTTCGGACCAATTGGTTATCAAAAATATAAATCAAGGATAGTCAAAAGACAAGAATACTAATCTGTAATCCCCTTGAAAAACAACCCCAATCCTGTTATAATTATTTTCACAGAACAGAAATATTAAAGTCAGAAAAAGACACACTCGAGGACACACAATGGAGTCATCTATATTGTGTCCAAGACCGTTGAAATCCTTACTGTATCAGGGGGAAATGGAAGAGCTTAAATTAGTGGAAGAGTCTTTTCTAAACTCCACCGGAAACACGGACCGATAAACCTGTCAAATAATCAGCTTCTGATGATGCCAAAAAAGCAGCCGTTTTGGCCACATCATCTACATTTGCAATACGACCCATCGGTACAGATGCTGTAGTTTTATCGATAAGTAAAGTTCTCTTTTCTTGGTCGGATAATTTACCCTCAATAGTAGCTGTAGCAATATGTCCTACTCTTTCTGTATCTACTAATCCCGGGCATATAGCATTGACATTAATTTTGTGGCTGGCTAATTCCAATGCTAACGATTCTGTTAAACCAATGACAGCAAATTTGGAAGCACAATAGGATGCGTATTGAGCAATACCCTTTGTACCGGCCATAGACGAGATATTGATAATTTTTCCACCTTGGCCTTGGATAAGCAAGTGTTTGGCAACCACCTTACAACAGAGGAATACACCTTTGACATTGACTTCTTGCACTCGATCCCAATCGTCCTCCTCTAGGTTTATAAGAGGTACACGATCACTACCAGCCTTAGCACCAGCGTTATTGACTAGAATATCTAGACGCCCAAAAGTCTCTATCGTCTGATGAACCATGTTTTGTACTTGGTCAGCTTTACTAACGTCGGCAACAATAGGTAGAGCTGTACGCCCTAGCTTGCTAATTTCCTCCGCAACGGATATTATCCCATTCCATCTATTGTCTTGGTACGGAGTTTTTTGAACATCATTAAGTACAATATCTGCACCTTCTTTAGCCAGCCGGGTGGCAATAGCTCGGCCTATACCATGTTGCCCGCCAGACCCAGTTACTAACGCTACTTTTCCACTGAGATTATACATTCGACTTTCCTCTATTTCAGAATTCGCTGATCGCTGAGATCTTTCCCACCAATCGACTTAACTATACTAGTATCACGTGGTTCTATTATTTCAAGTTGGCTCAAAGTATTAACTATGGTATATTGAGTTGGTAAATCCTCCCACCGAGCGTGGTGGAATAAGACTTTGCCTTCTCCTCGCCACATCTCGGTTACAATTCGATTCGGAGTTTTTTCCGGGGTCAATACGACATAAGCAATATCCGCCTTCCCCCAACTACTAGGAAACCCACCAGTATGGGGAATATACTTGTAGTGTAATGTACCAGTTAACTCTTCGTTTTTAGTTGTCGATGAGATAGGTTTTTGTAATTCCACCTGATTCAAGTTGTAGACACTCATATCCATGAAGTTGAAGCCCATCCAACTGGCTTGACAAGTTGTTGTGCCTTGTAAAACTCTAGGCTCAGGCAATTCACAATAAATTTTTGAAAATCCAATTTCCTCTCGCCCTGTTAGGATAGGATCAGTTAAGTTTTCCCATAAGACTGGTAAGAAGTTTCCTTTGGCTTGATCCCTTTCACCATTAAATTGGACAGAGAAACTGACACCTAGCGTGTTGTAGCCACGCCCAGCTAACCACTCAATTTCTTTCATATAGGTTGCAGAAACTGTTACGACAGGCTGCACCTAGCAGTACAAAATTTTCTGGCAATATTGATTTTATCTGGTCGGAATTAGTTAAAAAACTAACTGAGATCGATGTAGTTTTAGGATTGTCTTTGCACTCAAAAGTCCGACCGTCTGACCCCTGCCTTGGTCCAAGACTCGGGCCAAAGTGGGTTGGCATTCGATAAATCTTGCCTTTTTCAAATTGATATGGCACCTGATCACTCCTATGGTTGATGATTACCTAGGTTTGCAGCCTCAAATGTAACACTAAATTAATTAAAATACTATCAAGAGAGCAGACTAATAAGAATAACATTAAACCTCGGGTAGAACGTCGAGCCAAATGAATCAGATTTTTGGAATTGTGTTATAATAATTGGTCAACATATTTTTTTGACTCCTCCAGGTAACAAATCAAAATATAAAAGATTACAAATGCAAGCAAAAAGTAAGGTTTCCATGCGTCACTCATATAAAAATATAATTATTTTCTTACTGTGTATCAGTTGCTGGACAAGTTGGGGCGAATCCATAGAAAACATTGATGAACTAAGGTTTGGCATTATCGCTACAGAGTCCCGTAGTAATTTAAAAAAAGGATTTGATCCATTATTGAAACAGCTAGAAAAAAACTTGGGTGTACCCATTAAGTCGTTCTTTTCACCAGATTATGCTGGAGTAATTGAAGCCTTACGTTTCGGTAAAATACATGTCGCTTGGTTCGGTAATAAGTCTGGAATGGAAGCAGTTGATCGAGCAAACGGTGAAGTCTTCGCTGAAGTAACTGATCATGACGGGACCTCCGGCTACCATTCAGTCATAATTGTTCCTAAAGATAGTCCTTATCAAACTATCGATGAAATTATTCAGAATGGGAAAGATCTGATCTTCGGAAACGGCGATCCCAATAGTACATCTGGCTATCTCATGCCAAGCTACCATTTGTGGGGTCCAAAAGGTATCAATCCAAGAAAATACTTCAAACGGATGCGGAACGCTAGTCACGAGATGAACTGTATTTCGGTTGCAACTAAACAGGTTGACTTTGCGACTAACAACGATGAATCGTTGCGACTATTCTACAAGAATCATCCTGACAAAACTGATACGATTCGCACTATTTGGACTAGTCCACTCATTCCAAGCGACCCGATGGTTTGGCATAAAGACTTATCTCCGGAGTGGAAAGCGAGAATCAAGGCTGTTTTTTTAGCTTTTGGTCGATACGGACCAGAAGCCGACAAGGAAATAAAAATTCTAAGTGAGGTTGGCAGTGGTTGGGGAGTGTTTATGGATTCAAATAACGATCAACTGATTCCAATCCGAGAACTTCAAATGGCAAAGGAGCGAGTGATCATAAAAAATCACCCACGTTTAAAAGAAAACCAGAAAAACGAACAATTACTAGAGATTTCCAAACGTGAAGAAAACCTTAAGCAATATATCAAGCTGAAAAACTATTGGAATTCTACCAAAGTTCGAAATCGCTAGAAAATAGACGATCCTGATTTTCTGGCTCTGGCAAGCGGATCTACCAATACTGACCGAAAACACTAAAATAATAATCTACCTACCCGCGCCTAGATTTTTATCCTTCCGCGTGCGGTAGTCGTTATAACTCCTCACCGTGGAGCAAGAACGAACGAATATCGTAACGACCAGGTCTTTCGACAGGCAGGTCCCCACTTTCTATCATCAGTTCCAGTGGTGAGCAATACGTGCGAAGGGGTAGCTGTACTACTTCGTGCATTCGGGCTGATTCGTAGATTGCCATAATTATTTCTACCGCGGCTAACCCGTTTTGGGCGTTACCGCGATGAATTGTTTTATCTTCGATCCAGTCGATTAATTCCTGCGCTTGGGCCACATGTGTACTAGCACCGTCCATAGGATAATCAGTCCAGCTGGCATTTTGAGTGTCAAGGATTCTAGCTCTTTGTTCGTTTAAGTCAATTATCCCATCTGAGCCATAGACGACTCCACCTTGATAGTTAGGTCCATCAATTTCTTGAAGGAGTAAGCCAATACAACCACCAGCGAAACCGACAATGCCTGCACTTCGATCTTCTATGGGAATTTCCCTTTCATAGCGGTCAGTTTTACGCTCAAGGTTACCGATTACCCATTCAGCTTGTGGATCCCCTAAAACGTAACGCATCAGATCAAATAGGTGAGAACAATCGTTAAGCAAGCCTTGCCCGCCTCGGCAAACGATCTGGCGAGGTTGACCAATCGCACCTGCTGCAATTAATTGACGTGCTTCCGTCCATGCTGAATAGAAGCGCCGTTGGTGAGCGATAGCAAGTTTTACATTATTTCGCTTTGCTACTGTGATCATTTCGTGGCACTCACCCAACGTTGTAGCCATAGGTTTTTCACATAGTACGGCCTTAATTCCACTGGCACAAGCAGCTATTGTCATTGGTGCATGCAATTTGTGCCAAGTCGCAACACTAACGATATCTAGATCTTCCTTATCCAGCATTTGCCGAGCGTCCAAATAACGATTACTAATTCCAAACTGGTCGCCAAAATTATCTAAAACACTCCTGACAGGATCAGCGATAGCTACCATTTCTATCTGACTAACCCCCTGATAACCTAGAGCATGTGCAGCCGCAATTCGACCACAACCAATGAACCCCACCCTGTACTTTATATTTGGCATTTTTAAAATTCCTACGAAAAGTATAATTCTATCTGAGATAAACTCTTCCAGGTTTTCATTTTAGGCGTCTTCCGTAATCATACGTGCTGAGGAACAACCGTTTAATTTCAATATCCACATCTTGGATAAGATTACAAATTGAGATTTTCCTATCGTCTAACATTAGCCAATTGGCCTTCGAAATAGATTTTGAGTACTAAGGTCAGTATTAGCACCTTCTGAATAAGCTTGTCGAAATAATGACTGGCGCTTAGGTGGCATTTGATCCAGCAGTTCTGAGGGGGGTTCCCACCAATGAAAACGGCTACCAATTGAGTTATATTGGTTGAAGATAGGAATTCGGTCTATGGATTCATTCTGCCACGGTTGTGCACTGTGTGTAGTGGCCTCAGAAAAAAAGACAACTGAACCAGCAGGACATTCATAACTATCCCAGAGTGATGAATCCATTTGGCGGATAGACTCAGGTAATTTGTAAGCAGCTTTGTGGCTTCCATTAACGAAGAGCGTTCCACCTTCAAACTTGTTAACAGGATTGAGTTCCCAAACAACACGAGTTAGCCCCGAATATCCTTTCCCTGGAATATTTCGGTATATATGAGAATTACCTGGCAACCGCCAGATACCATTTCCATTATGTGGTCCAAAATTCCCCATACCTTTTTGTCTATATAATAAAAAACTGGTTTCGAAACGAAAGCCGTAGTAGTCTTCGCTTGACAAGGCAGGATAGGCTAAAAATTCGTTACAAAACCCAACTACGACTGGGTGATCTACCAGTTTCTCGAGTGGGCCAGCAATAGGCGTGCGTTGGTGTACCGGCAAGGAATCTTGATCATTAACCAATTGATAACAAAATTCCCTCATCTCCTTCAGATCGATTTCATTCAATAAACCAGGAATTACTAACCACCCTTGAGTATCAAAAATAAATTTCTGTTCTTCTGTTAGTGGAACAACGGGTTCACCATCAGCATTAGTAGTCGTAAGCTGGTTGGCATCTTGGGGGAGCCTACCCCAAGTACCCCAGTTATTATCGAAAATGAACGGTTCTTGGCTAGCTATTTTTTGATTTTTAATTGATTCTGACATGGCAAATTCTATATTTAACTTTTATCGCTAGATATAACTAACTTTCTGGGCTACACTGTAGCAAATCTTGTACGGACGGTCAAGTCGCAACAGATTTTGTTAACACCCAGAAAAGGCAAAAGTAACTTGGACTTCAGGCAAGCCGATTAGTAAGTATAAGGACCCATTTTATTCACATTAAATATTGAGGATGATAAAATGAACCAGATCCTCTCGACCAGTGGTAAGACAAAATATCAAATAGTTTCAACAATTGAGAGAATACACGTCGTCAATTTAAATTAATGATTCGTAAGAATATTTTTGTTAGAGGTCAATATGAATCAACTAGAATTTGAAAAGCTTGATGTCATCGCGGTGCTGATCTTGTTTTTTGTTTGTTATTCTATTGTTAATGCAGAGGAAGGACTAGTCGCCCATTGGTCTTTTGAAGAAAATGGAAATCAAGCCAAAGACAATGGCAATAATGAGAACGTGGGCAAAGTTATCGGTTCACCAAAGCGTGTTGCTGGTGTCAAAGGGCAGGCATTAGAATTTGACAAAAAAAAGAAAACTCATGTGCAAGTTACGGACAGTAAGTCTCTTGATATCATTAATTCAATTACAATCGAAGCGTGGATTAATCCAAAATCTGTCTACATCGGGAACGATTGGAAACACCGTAACTGTGTACTTGGTAAGCCAACGGCTTATTATCTTGATATCAATGAGAAAGGAAATTTGGCCAGTTATCTCTATGGAGTTCAACCGCAGGAGTGGCTAGTTGGACAAACGAACATGGAGAAGTTTATTGGCAATTGGGTTCATATAGCAACAGTTTACGACGGAAAAAACCATACCCTATATATCAACGGGAAACCTGAAAAAAGAGTTGGGAAAAAAGGAAAAATCAGATCAGTAGATCGAATGTTAGAAATCGGGTGGGTGGATAATGAGCGGTATTTTGATGGGCTTATCGATGAAGTCAAACTCTGGAATCGTGCACTCAGTCGGGATGAGTTAATAGCAGCATCCACTTTGGTGGTCGAGCCTCTGAACAAACTCTCTCTTCTCTGGAGTCAAATCAAGATCGCCGAGTAGTACTGGATGATGGATCATTAATTTTTAAATAGGATTTGAAGTCAATCTTAAGTATGTCGTATGCCCAGCTTAATACTTTCTGAAGGCCGTTGATCTGTGGCTAAATAGGCCTCGACACAATCTTCAAAGGACACAATTGGATGTATTAGGCCATCGACGGATAAACGTTCTTCTTTTAGTAATTCAAAAGCTTCATTGTGTAGGCGCTTGGTATCCCAACGGGGTGCATTTCTCAAAGTTGGATTAACATCACGAGTAGTTAGTATTGTTAGTTGGTTCCGATGCCACTCACCTTCAAAACTAAGAATACTTGAATCCCCAACATAGTAGGCTGCAGATACTATACGACCAGCATACCCCGTCGATCGAATGGCATCATTCATACCAGCGTAGTTAGCACTTGCTTCTATAGAGATATCAACCCCTACATTATTGGTGTGATCCCTAATCAACTCTCCCGCGTCGTCGGAAATCGGATCAATGGCTATATCGGCCCCATGTTTGATGGCTAATTCTCTCCGTATGAGAATTGGGTCGGAAACAAAAACTTGTCTGGCTCCCTGTAATTTAGCTTGCTGCGCAGCCATCTGACCAATTGCACCTAAACCAAAAACTGCCACTGTACTACCCAACATAATTTCGCTAGCTTGAATAGCACAAAGAGCTACCCCGGCTGGATCGTTATAAACAATAGCTTGTGGTGACATGTTAGAAGGGACAGGTTGAACACGATTCGATTTTAGTGTGTGCGTGTCTCGAATTGGCAAATGGGAAAAGACATGATCACCGATTCCCCACTGATCAACTTCACCCCCGACCTCAATCACTTCTCCCACAGCCATGTTACCTAGTGGCTGCGGATATGTCGGTTGCATAGGGGGGCCGTGATGAATTCCCCGCTTGCGATCGAAAGGAGAAGTATAGTCCTTAGTATTGGCACGGAATGACCGTAATCCGGAACCGTGTTTAGGAGATGAAAATAGTGTACGAACCCGAATTTCATCATTAGCGAGGACTTGTTCCTTGTACATTTGTAGAGCTGCTTGACTTGGACCAGTAGCAATCAATTCTCTTGGCATTAGGATTCCTCCGGAACTTTAATATAAGTTAATTTTTACTTGGAATTTGATCAAATTCGGGCCGAGAAGCTGCAAACCAGTGATTGTCTGGGTCTATCCCACGTGCGATTATCGAGTTTGGGTTCCGTCGATTTAAGGCGCGGACTTCTGGTGGAATAAACCGCATGGTTAATCCACATCGCCGACGGTCAGAAGTATTAGGTTCCGATCCATGTAAAAGCAAATCAGAGTGAAGAGAAATCTGCCCCGCTTTCATTTCTAAGGCGACCGGTGGTAATCCATAACTCGTTGGCTCTTTAACGGTTTGATTAAGGACATTCTGCTCTTCGGCTTTGCTTTCTTCAAAGTCAATCTGGCCATGCGTGTGCGATCGTGGAATGATCTGCATAGCACTATTCTCGACGTCTGCGTCGTCGATGGCTAGCCAAACAGTGACAGTTTTACTAGGACTCAAAGGCCAGTAGGATGCGTCTTGATGCCAGCTAACTCTCTTGGTGTCACCAGGTAATTTGCAAAAATAATGGGTTGCCCAACAAATTAAATTCTCTCCTATTAGATCTTGAACGTAGTCTAAAATCCGCGGCTCATTGACCAAGTCGTAAATACCTGCACATTTATCTTGCCAACCATTGATTGAATAACTATTCCATCCAGCTTTCATAGCTTTGTCGATCAACTGATCGAAATAGGCTCGGTGTAGATTAATTTCTTCTGCAGAAAAAACATCTAATGGACAAATATAACCCTCTCTATTGTATTGTTGAACTTGTTCTTCACTCAATTTCCTGGGGGTTTTATTCTGAGATGGGAAAAATTGTAATTTCCGATTAAGATCCGGCATAGCATTTCTGATTGGCAATGACAAACTCCTTACTCGAAAGGTGAAATTCTAATTTCAAGTCGTACTTGAAAAGGTAATTTGTTCTCTTTGAACAATTTTTTTAGTGTGTTCGTAATCGGCAAATTCAACCAACTCTTTAGTTTTCTCAGACAACTTGGCCATAATTTCGTCCGAAAACGGTTGTTTATGTCCTCGCTCATCTTGAAAATATTGGGTTTTGTATCTCAGGATCAGAAATCGACGATCTCGATCTTTTGGTAGCCATACTAGGACGCCATGAGTTGTTAGTTCTGTGAGAATAATAGCATCGCCCGCTTTGGGTGTGATATTTTTTAGAGCTGGATGTAATTGTGGCTTGGTATCGTTAAGATCCGGGAAAAATAGATCTGGCGGACGTTCAAATTCTGATTTGTGTGAACCTGGCAATACAACTAGCCCACCATCTCCCGGGAGAACATCCGTAAAATAAAAGAAAACTATAATATCGTTACAAAAGATTTGCCCATTTTTAACTAGATATCGGCGTGTTTGCCAACCACAATCTTCACGGGCACAGTGAAGCTGAGTAATCTTATTTTGCTCGTGAGTATTAATAGCCAGAGTTCCTAGGTTCAGGCGAGGCTTATTATCTGTCAAAGCCTTGATGATAGAGAAAGTTTTCGGATGCAAGGCTAAAGTTTCTAAAGATTTATCAAAGGCAAAATTTCGACCAGTAGTCAGTTTATCCTCGGGGGTGCTAATACATCGATTAACGGCCAGTTGAGCTGTTTTTAGCTGATTGCTAGTCAGTACAGCCGGAATATGCAGATAACCGTTAAGATCAAAAAGGTATTTTTGTTTAGGGGTCATTTCGTAATTTTCAAATAATAAGAAATCAACTACAAATCACTTATTCAAGAAACTGGTACTTTTTTCAGCGTGGTGACTAACTGGTCTCTGGCAATAAGGGAACGAAAAAACGTGCGTGCCACCGGGTAGATCTCAGGAGCAATAATGGGATTAACAACTTCCAATGTTAGATCAATGATAATTTCGGTTTTATTGTAAGTAACTTCCACATTTAGTTGGCCGAAAGATTGTTCGGATGAAAAGACATCTGAATGTGTGTCTTTCCCATCTGGTAATTTCAATGGTACCCAACCTGTTGGTAGTTGGATGCGAGTAGTTTTTTCGACAAGAATCGGGTGGCTAAGATCCAATGCATAGATTCGTTCTGGACTAGCAAAAATATCAGCATAATCGGCAAAATCTGCTCCGTCAAAATAGAGTAACTGGTGTTGATTATCAATTGACTGGAGCATTGAATCCGCCCGAAACTCTAGGTGAATTTTAACTGGTTGGTCAAGATCTCTTAAGTCAGAAACTCGATACTGTTTTATCATAATGCCAGAAAAACTTCGACTTAGTTCACGGCTAAAAGCCTCATCCGTTGAAGAAACCTGAATGTTACGGTATGTAAGTCGATAGTCTATGCCATATTGTCCGATAGGCTGAATAGACATTTTACCATTGAATGATCCATCAGTTTGAACAAGGAGGTCAGTTTCAATTTTCAGCCTGTTGTTTTCCGGAAGAGAATTCGGAATTTTCACAAAGTTAGCGGTTTTATTTTTGACCAATAACGCGGTTCGGCCTTGGTTACTAGTAGGTAAGGTTCCAAATGGGCAACTGCTTGCTGTAGGATCCAACCACAAATAGTCGCTGTCCATATTGTGCCGTTTGTTCAAGCCATTTTCAGCAATGGGAATAGCAACAATTAAATGGCTAAACTGGCCAACGGATGGAAGGTCAAGGTCAATGGGATCATAAGGAGATGGACTCATCAGAGCAGGGAAGGCCGAAATACCAATGCTCGCTAATAACGAAATCAGTAGTGTACTTTTATCTTTACAGTCCCCATACCTTTTTATTAGAACTTGGTCAGCAGCCGTCGGTTGGTATGCTCCTTGTCCTAGTTGGATACTAACATAACGAATTTGGCTCGCCACAAAATTGTATAACTGATGAATTTTTTCTGTTGAAGTATTTACCGATTG
>JACLAC010021992.1_pt1 | contig 24999 bp, 21 predicted proteins | sample 8027881 | NCBI WGS metagenome assembly JACLAC01 (sample SAMN15725517, study PRJNA655200) | protist metagenome | isolation source: fluorescence activated cell sorting (FACS) single amplified genomes of... | place: Spain: Blaines Bay Microbial Observatory, Mediterranean Sea | collected 2016-01-19 | reverse complement strand
AGCCAACGCGAGAAGTCCGCTTCGATCTCATCGACCCAGCGCGTGTCGATTTGACCGGGCGTGTAGGTGCCCTCGCGCAAGCGCTGCTTGCCGAAAAGGTCGCGCAAATTGATGACCTCCGAGGTGGTGACGACTTTTTCGGCCAGGTGCGGTGGGATGAAGATCACGCCTTCGCGTTTGCCCAGTACCACGTCGCCGGGCATGCAGGTGGCCGCGCCGATGCGCACGGGGCAGTTCATGCCCGAGAGCATGATTGTCGGCGAGGCGAAGGAAGGGTGCCAGCCGCGTACGAAGCTGGTGAAACCTTCGATTTCCTCGATGCCCTCGAGGTCGCGCACCGCTGCGTCATGGACCACTCCATTGCCGGAGTTGGCGTAGATGGCGGCGGCGAGGTTGTCGCCGATAACCGGTCCCTGAACAATCTTTCCATAGACATCCGCGACATAGACATCGCCCTGCACCAGCGCGTCGATGGGCCAGGATATTTGGTCCCCGACTTGATTTGCGCGCTCGCCCTTCTCCTCCATGATACGGCGCATGATCGGGCGTCGAGGCATGTACATCGCAGTGAGGGCACGGCCGCAGAGCGTACCCCCCGGATGGGTGCATTGCCAGCCGCCTTCGTATTGGTGTTCGTAGCCGCCGCCGCGCACGACGCCCCACGCCTGGGTGATCGTCACATTCCGCATGCGTTCAATGATGGCGTCGGGGACTTTGGGCCGTCCATCCGGGAAGCGGTCGCCGGCCCATTCGGGGGTGTACTCGGTGAGTTCTTCGCGAGTGAGGTTTAGGGGGGCGAATTTTTCCATTGTATTATGCGTCTCCTGGTGAATGGCAATCTCTAGGTATCGGGGTGCGTCTCCGCTGCCATGCGTTTGGTGGGCAATGATATGTAGAAGGCTTCGTCGGGTCCGCTCAGGCTGTCCAGCAGTCGTCGGTATAGGCGTCGCGCAGGAAAAGTTTTTTGCGGTAGGGATCGGCCCCTTCGATCCACTCTGGCGAGATCTCTTGCGTGTAGCGGTGTGGCGGACCGGCTTCTTTAAAGATGTCGATGTTGAAGATGCGATAGGGTTGCGGGGAATCGACGGGTTTGGCGTCGACGGCGTGGAAGATGCGGGCGTTGATATAGACCACGCTACCCGGTGCGACTTCAAGCGGTAGTTCGACGAGTTTGCGTCCGGCCTCGGCATCGTAGTCGCCGGCTAGCATGCGTTTGGGTGTGGCTTCTGCGGTTGGTGCGACGAGGTGGCTACCGGGAATCACCTTGAGGTTGCGGTCGCCGCGTTTAAAGCCATTGGGATAGTAGAGGATCTGAATATAATATTTATCGCGCTCGGTGTGGTTTACCGAATTTTCGTGTTTCCAGTGGTGATGGTCCTGGTGGAAGGGAACTGGGCCGATGCCGCGCGGGGCGAGATTGAGCGCCGAGTGGCAGAAGTGGTAGTCGGCACCGATTGTCGCTTGTAGGAGCGCAGTGACGAAGGGATCGTCGATGAGCTGGTGGCCGATGGGGCCGCGCTCGTTCCAGGGGCGGACGAAGTAGGAGTTGGGTTCGGCGTCGGGCGCCTTTTCGCGCGCGTCGAGATAGCGGCGTACGTCGTCGTTGGTGTAAATTTCTTCGATTAGGCTTTCTCGCGCATCGTCTTTGAGCACCTCGGGGAAGAAGATATAGCCGTCGTCGTGGAAGGAGTCGAGGTCGTCGGTGGACGGTTTATCGAGACGGAAGAGTGAATTCAATTGTAGTTTGCCTCCTTTATATCAAGCGTGAAATAGCTTTCGCAGCCGCACTCGCCTCGTTCGTGGTGATTGAAGCGAAAGCCACAGGTCTCATAGAAGGCGATGACTTCATGCCAAGTCGAGGTCGTTTCGAGGATCAGGCGCCAAGACAACAGGGTCTTGGCCTCTCGACATAGGTGTTCCAGGATATGCCTGTCAATGACACGGCGGCTTAAGGAGGCGTATCGAGATTTGCTGCATGCTCAGTACGCCGTTCTTATCGTCTCGGTGTGCCGCTGCCGGGTGAATCGAAGTGTGTCTTCAGGTCGGGATTTTCGACGATATAATCTTTCACGTCCATCACGATATTTTCTTGCAATTGCAATGTCATACCGCCGTCGACGGGCAGCACTACCCCAGTGATAAACGAGGCCTCGGGCGCGCAGAGGAAGGCGACGGCGCTGGCAATGTCTTCGGGTTTGCCCATGCGGCGGACCGGGTAGTGCAGCTCGAAGAGACGGTGCCCCTGGTCGTTGCCCGCCCTATCCCAAAGGCTTTGCATGTTTTCGGTTTTGATATGGCCCGGAGCAATGGCGTTGACGGTAATACCTGACGGGCCAAAGTCAATGGCCATCTGCCGGGTCAGGCCGATCACCGCGGTCTTACCGACCTCGTAGATCATCATACGCGGTGCCTGCAACATGCCGTGCACCGACGAGATATTGACGATGCGTCCGACTTCGGAGGTGGGTTGCCCCGCGGGCGCGCCCGACTTTTCCATCGCCGGCACGGCGGCGCGCGCACCCAGATAGAGCGCATCGACGAGCGAGGCCATACCGGCGCGCCAGTCATCGGGTTCGACTTCGACGGCGCTGCCACGGCTGGCACCGCTAAAGGCGTTTTGCACCAGGATATCGAGGCGGCCGTATTCGGTGACAGCACGCTCGACCATAGCGTTGGCGACTTCTTCCCGGGACACGTCGCCGATCATGCAGGATGCGGAACCGCCGGCGGTGCGGATGCGTTCGGCATTGGCTTCGGCCGATTCTTTGTTGATGTCGACGATTAGCACTTCGGCGCCATCGGCGGCTAGTTGCCGCGCGGTGCCGCCACCGATGCCTTGTGCGCCGCCGGTGACAATGGCGGATTTGCCCGCGAGTTTTCCCTCTGCCATAAATCCTCCTATAGTGGTTTTTCCGTCGTGGGTTTGAACATAGTAGGTCGCCAGTTCGCGGGTATTAGAGACCTGGGTACCAACGTTTGGCATTGCGGTGGTAGAGGTCTTCGAGCACGTTTCCTCTTAGGCCTTGGACGATCTGTCCGCGCCCGTCGATCATCTCGCCCGACGTAATAGCGACGACGTTCCCCACCCAGCACATTGCGATCCTCTGCTCTCAGAGTTTCCGCCACAGCGATCTGCTCAGCGGGCCAACATCTGAGTGGATGGAGGGTAATCGACGAGCAGGATAATAAGAAGGACTTAGGAGTAGCCGCCAATGCCGAGTAGTTCTTTGCTTTCTTCGTCGCAGTTTTGCAATAGCTCTTGTGTCAATCCGTCGGCGGGTGATGGTCCTCCGTGTGGGGATTTGCGCAGCCAGGTTGGGGTATAACCCAGAATCAGCATGCGGCGCTTCTTGTTGAGGGTCGGCATTGCGCGGTGCCAGAGGTTGCCGTGGATCATCACCACGCTGCCGGCCGGTACGCGTAGGATTTTTTCGTCTTCGATCGATTCGAAGACCTGGTGGTCGGGGTGGCGGTCGAGCCAGGCGTGCGAGCCAGGCACGACGCAAACCGGGCCGGTGTCGTCGTTGAGGTCGTCGAGGTAGATCAAGGCGTCAATGGCGTGCGGCTGTGAAAACCAGGGCGGCAGTGGTTTGCTGATTACGCGCATGTGCTGATGCCAGTTCGTCTCTTGAACTTCGGCACCCGGAAAGCTGATGCGGGCGGTTAGGCCGCGTAGGCGGACCAGCGGCCCCATCATCGCCCGACAGACGGAGAGCACGGGCTGATATTTCAAAAGCTCAAGAAAACCGGGATCCTTGTCCATTAGGTGGCGCAGGATGATGCCCCAGGAGCGGTCCTTGGGTGGATTCTTGCGGTGGCGATCCCACTCGGCGGCTTCGAGGCTGTCGAGTGCGTCTTGCAGACGCGTGAGCGCCTCGCCCTGGAAAAGTCGTTCGCGGACGAGATAGCCTGAGGTGGCAAAGTCTTGCAATTCTTCAGGTGTAGCGTGCACTTCGAATTCGGTTGGGGTGTGCAGGGTCTCGTGGCGGTTTAGGACTTCGTAAGAGATCTTGTGGCGTGCCGACGTCATATTTTTTCTTTCTGGGCGTTGTCGCCTGCGAAGATCCGGTGCATCCTCGCGCTAAGTTGATTCGCCTCCACCATGCGCTCGACCCAATGCGCCGGCGCGCCCTCATTCCAACGGGCCGGTTCGGCGTCGGGATCGGGGGTGCGGTAGGCCATGAGTAGGCCCCAGCGCGTGGGTGCGTCGAGATCGCGATGGCCGACGTGGTGTGGCATGTGGTGCACGAAGGAGACCATACTGCCCGGCGGCAGCGACAGATGTTTGATCTGTAGTGGTTCGTCGGTGAAGGCGTGAATTTTGTCGGCCATCCAGCCGGCTTGGATCTGCTCGCTGTACTCGGTGCGGGCGCCGTCCCACAGATAGGGAATGCGGTAGAGATGCGCACCGGGGATGAGCGCCAGTTCGCCGCCACCGTCGATTGCGCCCATACCTTCGGGATAACAAAGGGTACGCACACATTGGTGCGGAAAAAAATCAGTACTCAACAAGCGGCCGCTGCCGATTGGGTCCTCGATCTCGCGTTGGCCCTTGTTGCGATAGGGGTGCGCGTGCCAACGCCGGCCGCGCGAGCCAGGAATGCGGTTGAGTGTTAGCACGTGGTCGATGAGGAATCGTTCGCCGAGCAGTTTGGCGAAGAGTTGCATCATCTGCGGGTGGGCGGTGGCGATGTCGAGAATGAAGTCGTCATAGGCTAGCGGGAAATACTCGGGCATCATGCCCTGCCATGCGATATTATCGGGGGCCAGCGCGGGGTCAAAGAGGCCTTGCTCGTACATATAATCGCGGAATCCGGCGGGCTGAAAGGCCATCTGTTCCGAACCGCCGCAACACGATCGCAAAAATTCTGTGGTAATCTTCTCCGGATCGGGTTCGGTTATGCCGCGGCTTTTGTAATCGATGGAAGACCAGTCGGTGCCGGTGACGATGGCGTCGTTCATCGACTGGATTTTTTGCAGGCTCTTCTTCCACTGCGCGCGGCCGGCGTCGGTGAGAATACCCTCCCAGACCCAGTAGCCTTCGCGCTCGAAAAAAGAACGATCAAAGGCGGCGAGGACTTCCGGACGAAGTAATTCGACGAGTCGTCCGGAGATTGTATCGCTCAAAGGTGGGTTCGGACCACGATGCCCGAATGCAGCAGAGATTCATGCTGCCAGCAAAACGGGTTCAAGCGATCAGTATGACGAGCAAAGTCTATCCGTTGTCCACCAAGCAAAAGAGGAGGACATAGAACAAAGCGATAGCCGCCCAGCAACGAATGGGGTATAAAGTCTTCCATGCGAGCATTCTTTCTCGCTGCGCGGACTAATAGATGGCTAGTGGGCGCATGGTAAAACCCGCGGTCGCACCCTTGATTTTGTTGGTAGTTGCCATGTAGGTGAATTCATATACGTTTTCGCGCGCCAAATCCTCCAGATAGTGAAATTCGCCGATGTGTACACCCTGCTCTACCAAGAGGTACTTATGTACCGGATTAGGGCTAGTTACTTCTTCGGGCAAGCTCTGGTATTGCTCTAATCCGGAGGTGTCCGAGCCGATCATGATGGCGCCTTGTTGCTCGACTAACCAGCGGGCGGCCGGCAACTGTATTCCCGCCGAATCATGCTCTTCCAGTTTTTTGTGATCTGAGCCTGTCTCTGCCCAATAGCGCAACGTACCGGTGCGGATTAGTACCACGTCGCCAAACTTCAGCTCAGTATTTTGTCGCTTCAGAGCGCCCTGTAAGTCTTCGATTGTTATGGTGTATTTAGACGGAAGTGCATCTACTCCCTTGAAACCTGCAACATCGATTAATATGCCGCGAGCGATGATGGGCGGAATGGTTTCAGCACCGCTTTTACGCACACCCCAATCACCACCCCAATCGTCCTCAGCAAAGCCATTGTACCAGTGGCGGTCTTCGCCGACGACTACATGCGCAAGTCCATCAATTTGCGTTGCGACATTGTCGCTGATAAATAGCGCACACGAGTGAAAAGCGGTACCTGAGGCGTTGTTCTCGTGCGTTGGAAGATAAGGGGGTAAATCTCCTTGCTGTCTAACCCCGTTCGGCGAGCGAAAAGTCATGATCTCTCCAGGTGAGTGACCAGGCCATTTGTAGGATTCTCGGCTATAAAGAATTCCGAGATCGCGTATCTCTCCCTGTTGGACAAGCGATAGAGCCGATAGAACGCTAGCCGGGTTAATTTCGTTTAGCGATCCAACTTGGTCGTTTTCGCCCCAGACCCATCCCCATCCTTGTCCTTTTTTCCAGGCTAGCGGTTCGGCACCGACTGCCACGGTCATAATGGTGGTAGACAGAATCAGTGTTAACACAAAACGAGTATGCATGATCTCTCCTTAGTTGTGTATGAGTCCCGTCGGCGTGGCTACGGATCAAGGTCTTAGCCCCCGGAAACTACTGCGAAACGTCAAACGCTGCTCAGAATACATGGCCATCTATGTTGGCGATAGAAACAAGCGTATCAACGGATGGCTATTGGGCAGTCCAGCTCGAGATGGTTGGTTTCAAAGTACCGCCAATCATATCAGAAAAATAAGTACCTTAGACAAACTTCACCACGACTAAGAACACAATGGCGATCATCAACACGGTCGGCGCTTCGTTGAGGACGCGGAAATACTTCTCGCTCTTTTGGTTGTCGCCGCGTTCGAACGCTTTGCGTTGCGCAGAGAGCATACCGTGCACCGCGCCCATGGCGAGGACTAGGACCAGCTTGGCGTGCATCCAGTAGCCGGTGCCGGGGGCACCGGCGCCGGTGATGATGATCAGCAGGATGCCGGTGATAAAGGAGATGATCATCGCTGGATTCATAATGAATCTGAGCAGCTTGCGCTCCATGATCTTGAAGGTCTCATCGGCTTCAGAACCGGGGGTGACCTGGGTATGGTAGACGTAGAGGCGGGGCAGGTAGAACATGCCGGCCATCCAGGATATGATGAAGATAATGTGGATGGCTTTGAGCCATAGATAGTACTGACCGAGAAATTCGCTCATCGGGTGGATCTCCTCTGTGCAGTGGTGATCAGTCCGGCGTTATAAGGCGCCGAGAATGCGGATACTAAAAAAGGCGACGCGGATCACGGGGAATGTCTGGGCGTTGTGATTTCTAAGGGTTCATCGCTGGGTAGTGCGAAGTGTTGGGCGTAGAACTCTGCCTTGGGCAGGCCGGACTGGTCGCGCATAGTATAGAGTTCTTGGCGGGTCAGCGGTTTGTCGAAGGGCGGCGGCGTGTTATGTGAACGGGCCAGTCCACAGGCGCCGGAAAGGGCATCCCTTATGCGTTGGCCGTGCCCGGACAAGAGCGCCGAGGGTATTTCGTCCGGCGCGAAATAACGCAACTCCAGCACCTCTTCTACCTGGCCTTGCAATTGGCCGCCCACCGGACGCGCGGCGAAACAGGATGCGTATATGGCGCGGCCATTCCAACTGTGCTGTCGGTGGTACAGGCCAATCAGATACGATAGCTCGACGTGCAGGCCGGTCTCCTCCAAGGTCTCGCGCACGGCGGCCTGGGCCATAGATTCGCCGTCCTCGACCGCTCCGCCCGGCAGGCACCAGACTTCGAAGTCCTCCCGTTTGGTGAGCAGGATCTTGCCGTCGTCAATTACGGCGGTACAAGCGCCCATATTAATCAATTCACGCGCCTTTCTTTTTATAGGTGCGCACGGTTTCCAGAGCGGCCCCCTGCAGCGCCTTAACGGTGCAGTCATCTAGGTTGATATCGATCGCGGGTATGGTCCTGGACCGGCCGATAAAGAGCGTCGCGTAAAAGGTGCAGGCGGCCAGATAGGAACCGGCGAGGTTCGGGTGGCTCAGATCCTTGTCGTGCAGGACAATATCGGCATGCGTTGCCAGGATGCGTTGCCAGGCTAGGCCCGCGGGCACAACGGTTGCTGCCAACTCGCGTCCCGCTTGCGTGTAGGTTTCGCTCAAGGTCTCTTGCGTTTCTGGGGCGTTCTGGCGCGCCCAGGTCATATAGAGCACGGTCTGCGCCCCGGCTTCTTTAATGGCGGCATCGAAATCGCGGATATTCTCCGCGGTGCGCGCAGGGTTTTTGACCGGTAACGTGCTCTGTTCCTGCAATACGACATAATCTAGCCGCGTCGCCTGCATGCGTTGTTGCGCCTCGCCCTTATTGAGGTGGGTACGCAGGGGAGCGCCGCTGACGCTGATCAACTCGTGTTCGAGCGCACCTTTGTCGCCGGCGGCGGTCAATTGTGCCAGCAGGTCGGGCAGGTTGTTGCGGGCGGTAAAACTGTTGCCGATGAAAAGGGCGCGGTGGATGTTTTTGGCCATGTGCGATCCTTTGTTAAAATGGGCCTTGCTCAACATAAACAGCGTCTCGTATCACGCCAAGTCCGCGGCGCGTTTGACACTTTTTGGGGCGTGTGTTATAAAAGGATCGCTTGCAACCATAATTTATTCGGAGAAAAGACCATGCAGCGCTTTCTAGGCATTACAGTACTCGGCGATTTCATCCTCAACGAAGGCGTTGAGGGCGTACTCGACAACTTGGAAAAATGTGGCGCGACTGCCGTGGCCTGCAATCCGACGGTGACTGCGCCGAGTGGCGAAGGCGAGGGCAGCTACCAACCCCCGACAGACGCCGGCAGCAGCCCGCGGCTCTTTGACCGGCCGCTGTGGGGCAAACGCGGATTGTGGGTGCGCAGCGGCGCCAGTTATCAACCCGAAGAGGAGTTTTATCGCGACACGCCCTACGCCCCGCGCAAAGCTAATGACCTGACAAAAGAGCACGGGCATATCATCGGTGAATTTGTCGACGGCGCATTGGCACGGGGTATGGAAGTGTATTTCCAGGTTGACGCGACGCGGCCGCCGGGGCTGCGCGAAGAGGATATGCCGCGCCTGCCCAATGGCGAGTTGCCGCACAATCGCATGGCCGAGTCCGGGAGTTTGGCTAGTCCGGCGATCCGTTCGTATATCCGCGCGTATGTGCGCGATCTGTTTAATGCCTATCCGCAAATCAGCGGCCTGCGACCCGACTGGCCCGAATATCCTTGCTACAAACTCGACGAGGCCTTCCAGGATTTTGGTCCGCATGTGCGCGTTTGGGCAGAGGAGCGCGGTTTTGACTTTGGCCCGATGCAAGAGGGGGTCGCGCGGTTCTACGATTTTTTACACGGTGGCTTGAAGAACGAGCACTTGGCGGATTGGGCCAGTCCGGAGCGCGGTCGCTTCGCATTGGTCAATGGCCTGCGCGACGCGCCGGGGTTGGCGCAGTGGTTGCGGTTGAAGTCGGCGCTTTCGGTGGATTTGTTGCGCGAGTGGCGCGCGGCGCTGACGGCCTACGGTGGCGAGGACAAAAAACTTTCGGCGAATGCCTTTATGCCGCCACTGACCTTGTTCACCGGTTTTGATTTTGCCGGTGCGACTCGCTTTTGCGATGCGGCCTCGCCCAAGCTCTACACCATGCACTGGTCGGCGATGGTCGAGTTCTGGGGGCGAGTATTGCTGGAGCGCAACGACGGGCTCGATGAGACGTTGCTGGTGCGCACCTTGGCGCAGCTCTTTGATTTGGGAGATGAGATTGACGCTAAAGGTCTGGACGACTACGGCTACCCCGACAACGACGAGCCGCATCCGGTGCCCGACGGGTGCCAATTGCGTAAGATAGCCCAGGTGCAGGCGGCGGCGGGTGAAGGCATGGCGGTCACGCCCTTGGTACACGGCTATGGGCCGTTGGACGATTTTATGCGGCGCTTTCGCCTGGTGGCTAATAGCGAGGTGGACGGGATGTGGATCAACCGCTACGGATATTTAGGCGATGATAAGATCGAGGCAATCGGAAAACTCAAGCAAGGACTTTGAGCCATGGCTGACGAGCAAAAGCAGAAGGAACAAGCTCATTGAGGAGTTGGTTGGGTCGCGCTGGTAAGTGGCGCTCTTGCGGGCAAAACAGGATGGGCGCCAAGAGTGGTTGCTCGCGTTACTCAATGAGGTCAACGGTGTCACTTTACTGCCGGGGACCGGCACTTCACCTGTTTTACCAGATAGCGAAAGGGACTGGAACATCTTTGCTTGAACTGACGCCGTCTTCATTGAATCTCCCCATAACGGGACAGCGAAGAGTTGAGAAGGAAAAGACGGCAACCCTATAGCTGCTAGGTAAGGGCGTGTTCGATGAGAATTTCGGCACGGTTGAGATCGAATGGCCGCAGTGACAGATGACACTCGCTATTCGCAGCGCGGACAACGATATTCTGCAACAGCGCATGGTAAAATTCCCCGAGGAATAATCCGCTAGTTGGGGCGCAGTACGCCCCGGTGACCGCTAAGCGCGATTTCAGATACTGGCCGATGCGCTGCAGCCCTTCTTCGATCTTGTCGACGTCGAGCGCGTAGGAAAGCCGCACCCGGTCCGGCGCTCCGAACCACTCGCCCAAGTAGGTGATGGTATTGTAGCGCTCGTAGAGATCCCAGACGAAGTCTTCGGGATCTTCCACTTTAGGCATGACGTAGAAGGCGCCTTCGGGTTTCCATAACTCCAACCCCAGATCGAGCAAGCCTTGGTAGATCAGGTCGCGGCGCTGGCGCCAGACTTCGAGCTGTTCTTCGATAAAGGAGACGGGCACGCTCGTCGCCGCCAGGGCCATTTCCTGGCCGAGGATATTGGTGTTCATGGAGGTGTGCGTCTTGATCGCGATCGTTTCCTGCACGAGTTCTTGGTCGAGCGACCACAGATAGCCGACGCGGAAGCCGCACATGGCGAAGGTCTTGGAGAAGGAGTTGATCGTGACGACATGCGGCCCGGCGATCAGGTAGTTTTCGCGCACGTAGATCAGGTCTTTATAGACCTCGTCCGAAAGTACGTAGACACCCAGTTCGCTGGTGATGGCCTCGATTTTTTTCAGCGTGTCGATGGCCTCGACCCTGCCGGTGGGATTGGAGGGCGAGTTGATGATGACGGCCTTGCAGTCTGGCACTTTGGCGGCGAAATCGTCAAAGTCGATGCGCCCGTCGATGGCGTCGGTGTAGACCGGCTCCATGCCGGCGAAACGTACGATGTGCGGGTAGGAATAGTAGTAGGGGCGCGCTATAAGCACTTTGTTTTTTTGCGGATCGCCGCGGCGGGCGATAGCGCGTAAGACCAGGTCGAGTGCTTCGGAGGCACCGTTGGTGACAACGAAGCTGTCGGCTGTGGAGCTGGGGTATTGGCGGGATAGGGCCTGGCGCAACTCGCTGGTGCCTTGGATCAGGCCGTATTTGAAGTCGCGGTAGTCGGGTAGGATCTTGTAGACGGCGTCCGGCGGCGGCAGGTCGGGTTGACCGGAGCCGAAGGAGATGATATCCTCGCCCTGCACGCCGATAAAGAGCGCGGGGGAGAGCTGTTCTTTACCCATGGTGTCCTTTTCGGTGTATATTGGTGAAGTTATTTTATGAAAGTACAATAAGGGTGGAATAGACACCAGTGGGAAGGTGTACGCGGCGGACGTATCAGGACACGGCGCGATCGGCCACTACTCGTCATGGGGGTCTCTTATGTCGGTATCTTTACAAAGCACCATCTCTCGCAACCCCGACTATGTCACGAACGAGATAGACGGGAGTCTTGCCATGATGAGTGTTAGCACAAACGCATTCCACGGACTTAATGTGGTGGGCGCGACGATCTGGGATTTTTTGGCGAAGCCGGCCAGCGTTGAAGCTATCGTTGCCCATATACTAGACCGCTTCGAAGTGTCAGAGCAAGAATGCCAGCGTGATGTTTTGAGCTTTGTCAAAGAAATGCTCGACCGAACGACGATACTCATAAACGAATAACTCGCGTCTAAAACGCCGCAGGTTATTGTCTATAGCATGAGCGATACAAACCCCGAACAAGCGTTGTGCAAAGGTTGCGGCTTCTGTTGCGACGATACACTCTTCCCGCATGCCGTCGTCGAAAAAGACGAGGTTCTACCGCCGGGTTTTGAGGAGGTAGTCGAAGAGGGCAAGCGCTACTTTACGCTGCCTTGTTCCCATTTTAATGGGGTGTGCACGATCTATCACAAGCAGCGTGGGAGCATCTGCGGCACGTTCCAATGTTCGGTGCTCGAGGATGCTATTGAAGAAGAAATATCTTTTGTGGAAGCCGCCGATCTCGTCGCCAAAGTACAATCGCAAAAAGCGCGTATTAACCGACTATTGGCAGCATACCCGGGCGCGACGATTAGGGACCGCTATGCCGAGTTTGAACGACAGCACGCTGAGCGAAAAGATACGATGGAGTTCAAACTGCAATACAAAGACCTGTTGATAGAATGGGTTGTCTTCAAGGCGCGGCTTAAGCGTTTTAGCCCAGAGTAGGTTTGTGCAGCCTGCGTCTGCAGGCGAGGGATGCTGGGGTGACCACGGTGGGTATTTTTAAGTCTCCCGGGCCGTCGCGACCAGTCCCCCGGCCTCTACCTATAATATTCTGCCCCCGGACAGTTGCTCGCGGAAACGCTGGAGCAAGCTCTTTCTCTGGGCGGGCCATTCTCTCAATCCTACTTGGCCAGCACCATCGTGTGTGTTAGGTCATAGCGGCCGGTGCTGAGCCTGTACAGATAGACTCCGCTGGCCACGGCCCGGCCCGCATCGTCCTTGCCATCCCAAGTAACCGCGTGGTGACCAGCTACTTGCACTTGCTCGACCAGGTGACGCACGCGTTGTCCGAGCAGGTTGTGGATTTGTAGGGCAACCTGCGCCCGTGTCGGCAGCTGGTAAGCGATTGTCGTAGACGAGTTGAATGGGTTGGGGTAGTTGGGTGCGAGTGAGAAGTTGGCCGGCAGACTTTCTTTGTCGAGAACCGCCGTCGCCACTGTGTCGATAACCGCGAAGGTGCCCGCCAGGGTGGCCGTTAGGCCATTGGTGAGGCCTATTAGGCGGATCGAATAATCGCTGCCTATGGGCAGCTTCGGGTCGATCTCCCAGTTCAGTGCGCTAAAGGCAGGCATGGTGTCGAGTACTGCGACCAGCGCATCCCCGCGGTACAGCTCGACGGCTACGTCGCTGTCGATGTTGGTGTCCCAATACACGAAGTGTTCTAGGCCGCGCTGCAACTGGGCGCCCGCCTGTGGGGCTACCAGCGCGATGGATGGGGCGGCTGTGGTGAAGCTGTTCACCGGGGACCAGGCGCTGTCACCGGCGTCGTTGCTGACGCGTGCACGCCAGTAGTACTGCGTCTGATCGTCTACGTCTTGCAGGGTAAACAGGGCTTCGGGCAGGGCTGTCGCATCGACGAGCAAGTCGGTGAACTCGCGGTCGCGGGCCACCTGCAGGGCGTAGTCGCGCACGTAGCCGCGCGGCGTCCAGCGCAGCAGGACGGGCAAGGCCTGATTGAGGCTGGCACGGTCTAAGGGCTCGACTAAGATCGGTGTCAGCGCGAGCGAGAGCAGGTCCGGGTGGCCGATGATGAATTCGCCGGGCTGCGATATCTGTGCGACGAGGCGGTCGGTCACGGCGTTGTGGCTGGTGGCCAAGGGCAGGAACAGCCCGCTACCCTCCACGCGGCGATGCAGCACCACGGCCTCTTCTGGCCTGGGGATCGCCAACGCGGCGGCGTCGAAACGCAGTTCGCCGGAGAAATTCTGAAGGCCCTGTTGCGCGAGCACGAAACGCATGGGCCGCACTAGCGGCGCCTTGCCGAAGAACCGGGGCGCTGCCGGGGCGTAGTCGTAACGCGACAGGGTGACCTCGTTGTAGCCATCGCCGCTTAGCTCGTCCAGGCGCAACTCGGTACCCACAGCTACTCCGTCCTGGGTGAAGGCGTAGATATTGTCGGTAAGCAGCTCGAACTCGGTAGTGACCGCCGCCGCTGTGGGTGGGTAGGGGAAGCGCAACGCGCGATAGCTTGACATCCCTTCGATGTCGAACCACAGGCGGAAGACCTCTTCGCCGGCTGCGTTGACTTCGGTGGCGACCGGCCCACCCCGGTTGCTGGCGGTGCCCCAGCCGATAAGGGTATTGCCGTTGGGCAGGCGTTGTGCGCTGCCGCGAAAATTGCCTAGCACGGGCTCGTCAGGAATGTGCTGCCATACCAGCGTGGCCACCATGCGTTCTTCGTCGAGCTGGTACTCGACGGCCCGCGCGGTCTGCTCGGTGCGTACGGGCGTATTGTCGTAGAATAGGATATTGCCGTTATCGAGGCGCGAGATATGGTGCAGCCCGCGCGCGTGTTGCGACGGCTCAATCCCCTCAAAAGTGAATTGGTTGTTCTTGCCGCCGAACCGCCAGATGATCTCGCCGGTCTGGCGGTTAATCTTGGTCAACTCCGATAGACTGTTGAATGTGGCAAGCAGATGCCCGTCGTGGTCGAGCGCGACGGAATTGACGTGTACAGGATCGAACGCGGCGCGCGTAAAATTGTCCACGACGGCATCGGTTAGCTCGAAGTGGTCGGCGGAACGCCATTCGAACACCACATTGCGGTCGCTGTCCTGCTCCTGGATGATGGAGGCGGCGACCATTGCCCGCGGATGCCCGCCGAGGTGGCTCAGATCCCTGGGCTCCAGATGGTAGCTGATCATCAGGGCATGACCGTTGGGCAAAAGCACGAAGTCGTGTGACTCGGCCGTATAGCCATTTTTCATCCACCACGTATCTACGACTTCGAAGTCAGGGCCGAGCACGACGTGCTCCGCATCGCCGCCGCCGGTGAAGGTGTAGTGGTTGAGGAATTGTGCGTATGATAGATTACCATTGGGTTGCATCTTGAAGTCAGACGAATAGTCGGTGACCAGATCCTTAAAGAAAAACGGCGTGCCGTCGTTTTTTAGCATCATGATATAGAAGCCAATATCGTCGTGGGGCTGTGCCACGTTGAGGAAGATGAAGCCTGGGGCGGTCTCTCCCAATACCTCAGTGCGGACCGGGGGGAAGTCGGCAGGTAGCTGCGCTGTTGCGGCGTGAGCGGTCAGTGCCAATAGGGTGATAAGCAGCATTTTCATTGAAATTCCTTTGCGAATCGTAGTGGCAAGAATGAGCATTGCGTGTATCAATGGAGCATCAGTGTTCGCCGCGTAGCAACGAATTGAGCTCCGGACTCGGATTGCGCCTCTAGGCGCAATAGGTAAACGCCCGACCCGCCGAGTTGCTTATCGAGCCGGATTTCGTGGCGGCCGGCGGAAAAGCGTTGCTCGGGCAAGCGCAACGATAGCTGCCCGAGCATATTGTAGACCGCCAGGTTAACCAGGCTGGCTTCCGGCAGCGCGAAGGCGAGGCGCGTGCTGCCGTTGAATGGGTTCGGATAGGCCGGCGCCACTTCGAATCCGGGCGCGTCAGCTGGCGCACTGGGCCCGGTGACCGAAGTCGGCTGCTGATCCAGCCGTCGAAGCGACACCGAATCCACGTATACCGTAGTGGCGGCGGAGCCCAGCAGCATGTGCAGTTCGGCGCTGAAGGTGGTCGTCTTTTCCATAGTAAAACGGTGCGCGAAACGTTCGGGCTGTGGGCCGAGCAGTAAGTAGCCCATGTTGGTGTAGTGCACGCAGGGTGGACACGGTCCCGCGATGCTGACCTCCATGATATAATCCGTCTCGGCGCTGGCGACAAAACGAAGCTCGTATTCGCCGTCGCGCTCCAGTCCCAGCGACTTCTGCTCTAGGGTGACGTGCCAGGGACTTTCGCTGCCCTGCTCGATCTCTACGGCCAGACCGCCCTCGGGATGTTCTATTACCTGCGCGCGCGCCGGATCATTGACCGACAGCTGCCAGTTGTCCGTACCGCCGGAAAAGCTTCCGTTGACGATCTGGTTGCCGCCGCGCCCGGGGAAGTGGTTGACGAAGGTGTGCAAGGCGGACTCGGCGCTCTCGCGCCCCTGCTCGTCGATGGCCGTGATCTTGATCGAGTATAGAGCCGAGGCCGATAGGTCGGACGGCGCGAGGAATATTGAGCGCTCTTTGGTCGTGGTGATCAGGTCGCCCGCCCGCCGCCCGCTGCCGCCGTAGACCCGATAGTGATCGACATCGGTCGCGCCAAAACGCTCGAAGACCAGATGTACACCTTCCGGCCCGGGTTCAACCGTCAGGTGTGGGGCGGGGGCGACCGCGGCAAGCGGGAAACGGAAGGCCCGGTACACCTTGGGGCTGTCGTCGAGATCGGCTTCGTAGACGACGGATCCGGACGGGTCGACTTCGGTGACTTTAGGCAGCCCCGGATGCGCCCAGTTGATCAGCGTATTGCTGTTGGGCAGACGCTGGACACTGCCCATCGTGCCCGATAATATAAAAGGCTCGGGAACGTACTCCCATACCTTTTCCGCCGTGCCGGCGTTGAGGTCTAGACGATACTCCACGGCGCGCGAGCGCGGCGGCTCGTGCTGCACCCCGTTGTCGAAGAGCGTGTAGTGGTGCGGCTTGCCGGGCACGGCGCGGAAGTCGTGCTGAGTAGAAAACATGCCGGGATCGTTGACGAATTCGAACTGATTGTTTTTGCCGCCGAGCCGCCAGATGATCTTGCCCGTCTGCCGGTGGAACTTGGTGCATTCGTTCAAGTGGCGGCTAGAGACTATAATGTGCCCGTCGAAGTCGACGCCCACCGAGTTCATATGCACGTAGTCGATGTTGGCGGACGTCAGGCGTTGCCATGTGTCTGTGATCTCGAAGTGGTCCCAACTGCGCCACTCCATCACCAGGTTGCCGTCGGCGTCGAGTTCCTGCACGTGCTGCCCCAGGATCACGGCGTCGGGATATCCGCCGTAGATCACTTCGCTCATGTCCCTCTGCCGTTTCTCGTCGACGATAAACAGCGCATGGCCGTCGGGCAGCAGCTGGAAGCCGTGGTGGTTGGTCTCGTACTGGCTGGTGCCGCGTAGCGTATCGATAGGGGTAAACGCGTGGTCCAGCGTCACCCAGCCGTTTAGGGGTGGCCCCTCCCAGTAGCTCAATACGCCGGCCGGCTGAATTTTGAAGTCGTAGGTCGGCGATGCGAGTTGGCGGTAGAAATAGGGGGTGCCGTCATTCTCAAAGACCAGTAGATAGCCAGGCCCCGAGTTGGTGCCGATGAAGAGCTTGCCTTCTGCGCTCTTGTCATTGATCGACGGCACCAGGCGTGGCATGTCTGCGGGTACGGGCACGCCGAGGGCTTCCCGGGGCGCCAGCTGCGCCGCGGCAGACGCCGCGTTGGCCGCGACAATCGCCACCGCCACCAACCACCCCGTGCGACTTGTCGGTCCTAATCTCATCTTACCGTCACCCCCTTGAGCGCGCTAAATTGGCCTGCCGCCCGCAGGCGCGAAGTAGATATTGTGATGCGATACAGCCGGTTGGTTGCTGCGAACGATTCGAGATTCCGGGCTGTGTCTTGTTGTCCTGACTGTTAATTATACTAAAAACACAATACGGCGGCGAAGAAGGCAAGGGCACCACGTCCGGTGACCGTTTGACTTGTAGGCGATGCGGGACTTATCGTACTACTCATCTTACAACCTTAGTTATCGGGGGATCGATAAGATATGTTGACACACGAACAGCTCACAGACTTTTCGAGACGCGGTTGGGTTATTCAAGAGGGGGTATTCGATGATGACTTCATGGATGCCTGTCGGGTGGCTATGGATGAGCGTACGGCGACGCAGCCCGCTGATAGGAAGGAGGTCAATCTCGACATCAATTTTGGCCTTATTAATCACCAGCAGGTTTTCCGCGACTGCTTTCTGCACCCGACGATGATTGAGGGTTGCAGGCAGCTTATGGGCACGGAACTGCGCCACAGATTCACGTGGATGATCATCAAGGAACCGCACCTTGAACGCCACACAAACCGTCAGGCGCTCATGGATATCGACAGGCTGGCATGGCATCGGGATATGCGACCGAAGTGGGGGACATTCGTTGACGACGACGACCCGAGCTTAGCTAATTGTATCTTGATCAATTGCATGGTACCTGTCACGGATATCGGGCCGGACGACGGTGGCACTATGGTACTGGAGGGCTCCCACAAGCTTGAGGGGGCGGGAATATCGGAGCTGCGGCAGTGTCCGGTCGCCCAGATTGAAGCGCCGCGGGGCAGCGTGGTTTATTTTCCGGAGACGCTGATGCACACGGCGGTACCGATCTTGAGCGAGAAGAAGCGGTATGTCATGTTCTACGCCTTCGTGCCGCCGTGGTTTGAGGTTTGGCACGGCGGTGAAGTGCCGAAGGAAATCGTCGAGTCTTACGACGATATGACTCTGCGGCGGGTTATCGGTGGTGATGAGCGGTGGGGGTATAACGGGCAATCGCCGAGGGGGCTTGGGGGGTGACGAGGTGAGACTCGGTATTCCGGAGGCGTGGGGTCCGCTTTCGGTGAACATCGTCTGGCTGACTCATGGTATCTCTCCATTGAAAGGCTTATTTGCCGACGCAAATTCTCTAGCCGTGGCGGCAATCAATTCCAACGCGTCGCGACTGCCATTAGATTCGCCTTTTTCAAAATCAACCTCGACGTTTCCCATTTGATTGGTAACGTGTTTGATTGGTAACGTGCGCAAAACAAACCACCGCTTTTTGGCGAGCTTGAGCAAAAGCGTAGAGGGCTGCCGCTTTCATCTCGACGGCCAAAATACCCAATGACTTTGCTTGTTCTATGGCCATGGCTGTTTCCCGAAATGGAGCATCCGTTGTCCAGGCCGCCCCCTTTTTCACCGGAACGGTTAACTCAGAGAAAGTATCTTCTAACAGGGTTAGAATTTCTCTGTTGATGTAGGAATAATCAGATGGCGGTAGGTAGTGATAACTTGTGCCTTCATCTCTCCAGGCGCGTTCGATCAAAATGAAAAAAGGTGGTTTTTTATTGGGCGTGATCATACCGGCGGAAGTAACGCTTATCAATAGCTGACAACCAGAAGCAAATAATTCCTCGGCGATTAAAACGGCGAATGAAGCGCCTACCGCACAGGCAACAATGCCAAATTCAATGCGCTCAAATTCAAAGTTGTACAGTTTCGTATGATAACACGCCCAATAGGAGTTGAGTACCGCCTTGTTGGTGGAGAGCAAATTGTCGAGGATGTCCCCGTCTGGATCAAGAAGGCAAATAGATGGTATTTGGCCTTCTGGAATATCTTTTTGGCGCCTTGCTTCTCGCAGTAGATTTTCAGGTGCGAATAATGACGCGTGCTCATACTTTTTACTGCGCAAAATAGGCGGTGTAGATGGGGACATTCAACGGGGCCTTTCTTGGCTCGTGCGCAGCCCACCTAAAGAATCAACTTCTCGCCCGAAACGCCCCATCCGCACCCAGTCGTGCGGTTCGCCCTCGGTCCAATTCATCCCCGCCCTCGGCTCGCCCAATAACCAGCGTTCTTCGGGGTTGAGATGGGACATGTCGCCTTCGTAGGGCGACGGTCGTCGCAGGGGGCGCAGCATGGTTAAGCTATATTGGAAATAGCTGATGGCACGCGGTCTATTGGCGTGGTGCGCTAAGGTGCGGTGCCACAAGGCGTTGTGCAGGACGAAGATCGTGCCAGCTTTCCCCCGCAGCGCTGCGCGACCGGTGTCCCAGTCGAGCTTGGCCTGTTGTTCGGGGGTGTAGAAGCTATCGTTGCTTAAGCGTTTGTTGCGTGGCCCAGGCGGGGTGCGCGCGTCGTAACAGGGTCTTTTGTGCGAGCCGCGGATGTATTCTACCGTGCCGTCGTCTTCTTCGGTCGAATCGGCGAGCAGGTAGCCGAAGCGTAGGAAGTACAGCGGGCAGCGACCGTCTTCCAAAATGGGCAGGACCCGCGGGCCGTCGGAATGCCAGCCCTCGGTGATGGGCTGTTTGTGTGCCTTGGGGTCGGCGTAGTAGACGCGCCACATGTCTTGTGACAGGTGGAACATCGGCCCGAAAGCGTCGTGGCAGATTTGCAACGACGGTTTGAAGGTTAGCAATTCGCGCCAGGCTGGGTCGTCTTCGGCGATCGAATCGCGCATGTAAATGTGTCGGGCCGTCGACGCATTGGCGAGATCGGGCTCGTAGTTGCGCACGCGATCGATGTAGGTGTCGATGTAGTGTACGAGCCGATCGAGCAGTTCGGCGGGCAGGGTTATCGGGAGCACGGCGAGGCCGTCTTGGTCGAGCTGGGCGAGGCATTCGTCGCGCTGCTCGTTGTTTAATGAGAGTTCGTTGGATAGATGCATCTTTTTTTCTCACAATGAAGATTAGGGCGAGAGGCTTTCGAGTTGCGCGTAAAGATCTTCTATTCGGTCGATTGCAAGCAAATCGGAGATCTGTTGCTCTTCTATTTGGCGGCGAAGGTACAATCTAGCCTGAATAGGATGCAAGAGGCCTACTCCGCCCAGGGCAAAAAGCGAATCTTCGTTGCTTCTTTATTCCGCAATAGTTCCACTCCTTCGGCGTAGCGCGTAAAGGGCAAGGCGTGCGTGGCCAGTTGCTCTAGGTCGAGTTTGCCCTCGGCGATCAGTGCCAGCGCGCGTTCACCGGCGGCGCGGTTGTGATTCTCGTAGCCGATCAGCGCGAGGCCGCCTCTGCGATGGGAGGCGTCGTATTCGATGGTTTCGCGCAAGACGCCGAAGATGGCGACTGCGCGGCGGGTGCGGTCCATTAGATATTGGATCGCGTCTTTAAAACCCGTGCAGTCGATCGACAGGTCCAAGGCGCCTTCGGCAAAACGATCGGCGGAGAAGGCGTCGGCGTTAGGTGGCAGGGCGGTGGCGAGGCTGGTGGCTTGTGTGCGGCGCTCAGGTAGTGGGTCGAAGGCAACGACTTCGCGCGCGCCGTAGGCTTTGGCCATTTGCGCGGCGATCAGCCCGGCTGGCCCCAGACCGGATATGCCAACCTTTTGCTCTTTGACGCCGCCGAAGACTTCGAGTTGGTCGAAGGTGACCTGTACGCACATTGCCAGCTCCAGTGAGGCGACTTTTTCGTCGGGCACGTGCTCGGGGACTTTGAGCAGGCTCTTGGTGGCGAAGGGCACGTATTGTGCGTAACAACCTTGGCGGACCTGCTGGCCGCGATCTTGCCAGGCAGCAACACGGTCCCCGATGGAAAAGCCCTCGACACCCGGCCCCAATGCCGCGACCTCGCCGACCATCTCGTGGCCGGGCTGACCGGGCGTGTAGGGATACTCCATTTTCATATTGGGGAACATCGGCTCGCCATCGATGATGTGCAGGTCCCAGTGCGGGCAGGTGGTAATGGCGTTGACTTTGACGAGCACTTCGCCTTCTTGCGGGTCGAGCACGGGCAGGTCGCGCCATTCAGGTTTGCCAGGCGCGATGATCTGTAAGACCTTGGCTTCTTTTTGCATTGTTGTTACCACTCTAGGATGACGCCCAGCACGGGCTCGGATTTCGATTCGATCAAAGCCCAGGCCTTGGCGGCCTCGGCGACGGGAAAGCGGTGCGTGATTAAGGGCAGGGTTTGCAAATAGCCGGCGGCAATCAGGTGCAGCGTCTGATCCATGCGCTCGGGCGACCAGCCAGAGACGAGGTGGATGGCGTGCTCACCGTAGCGCGGCGGTTGCAAAGGCAGCGCGTCTTGGGTGCCGTAAAAACCGGCGGAGACCAAGTGCCCGTAGCGGCACATCAGCGTTTGTACTGCTTCGAGCGCGGCGATTGAGCCGACGGTGTCGATGGCGATTTTTGCACCTTGTGGGAATAGCGTCTTGGCTTTTTCGCGCCAATCTTCTTCGTGCTCGTTGACGATGTGTGCGTAGGGCGGGCGGTCGAAGTGTTTTAGGCGGTCGTTGTGGCGGCCGACGAGCAAGACCTCGGCGCCGCGCCAGGCTAAGGTCTGCGCGGACCAGTGGCCGACCATGCCGTCGCCGAAGACAATGGCGCCGTCGCCGATATTGACGTCTGGGCGGATACCGGCGTTGTAGCCGACTTGCGTGAGCACCAGACCGGCGCAGGCCAGCGGGTCAACGTCGGGCGGTAATTTCCAGACGCCGTCGCGGCCGGTGACCGAGGGCGAGATCTGCCCGCCGCGCTCTTTGTACATGCCCTCGACAGCACCCATCGTACAGAACACGGTTTCGCCGACTTCGATGTCGTCGATCTCTTCGCCGACCCATTCGACCCGGCCAATTTTTTGGTAGCCTGCTACGATGGGAAAGGGCCAGGAGTCGCCTTCGCGGTAGGCGGTGTCGCCTTCGATGCGCTCGCCGCGCAAAAAAGAGCCTTCGGTACCGTTGCTGATCCAGGAGTGGGTGATGCGGACGACGAGGTTTTTAGGGCCTGGGTCGGGGGTGGTGACGGGGGCGTATTCTACGGTGTTGGGGGCGGTGAAGACTACGGCGTTTGCTTGCACTTTTGTTGCCTCTAGGTGGTGAATCCGCGGGTGGGTGGTCGGCGGGGCGAGGATTACTCTCGCTCATTCTCGCCGACGATCCCTGGTCGGCTCCGAGGGCACTGCAAAGCCGCTACGAGTCCTCCCTCGACCCTCGACCTCAGCGACTTAACGATTGTACAGTAATAAGACCTTAAAGATAAATGCGCCCGTTTTTTTTATCGGGCTATCTGCCCCGGTCGACGCTGAATAGGGGGCTGGCACGACATCACGCGCTATGGCAAATGGCGCGGGCGGGAACATGCCGAGCGGTCGAGTCTCGATGACCCTGCCGGTTTTCGTGCCAATATACTTCAACTGTAGGACTTTTACTGCCGCCCTCTGCGACACGACCCTCCACCTCCGGCTTTGCGCTTGGGAGGGGTCTCTCGAGTACCGTGGATGGGGGAGGTAGGACTGGCCCTTTGGCATCGTGTTTGCGATGAGAGTCTGTTGTCTTGGGCATGGTGGTTAGAGGGTAGAACCGTTATGTTGGGTACCGAGGTTGACTTCCAGCCAGATGCTTGGCAGTAGGGTCGGTTTTTTCGGACATCTTGGTTTGTTTTTGGCTTTGTTTTTGAGCGTAAGGTTTGTTGTTTCGGGTGCTTGGTTGATGGGTTTGCTTTGGGATTGTGCTTGGGTTTTTTATCTCAGTGCCGAAACCACTCGGGTTTGCGGGGTGCGACGCAGGGTGTTTTTCTGGGTGTGGCGGGGTAAAAGGGCCTGGCTGTGCGGGGCGAGTGGTCATGACGACGACCCGGGAGGCGATGGCATTGGCGGACTAAAAACGCCCGGAGACGCACCCCGCAAACGAATCGCCCACACCCAGCTTCAGCGTCTAAGGCTAGGGATACACGGTCATAATGTAGAAGGAGTACCGCAATGGAACAGGTGCAAGCGCAGTATGAACAAGATGGATTTAGTCTCGTGGCTGAGCAGGTCGCGCCAGATGAGGTGTTGCAATCTGCGTTGCATGGCATGGTGGGGGTGCGCGACGGGGTGTTCGATATGGGCATGGCACCGACCGAGCATCCGGGCTACGATCCGGCGGTACTGTGCAAGATTAACAACCCGCATCGTTCGGACAAGGGGCTGCACGACTTGGTGACGTGTCCGGAGGTCGGGCGGAAAGTGGCGGAGGTGACGGGGTCACGGCGGGTGCAGGTATGGGCGAGCCAGTTGTTGATCAAACCGCCAGGCACGGCGGCGGCGGGTCATGTCGGTTGGCACCAGGACCGGCAGTATTGGAAGATGTGGCAGCAGGCCGAAGGGCTTTTTACTGCGTGGATCGCGTTGGGCGACGTGGCCGATGCGCTGGGACCGATGCGCTTTGTGCGTGGATCGCACCGCTGGGGTTTTTTAGGCCAGGGGGATTTTTACGGCAAGGACCAACAGGCGTTGCGCGAAGGCATCGAGGTACCGGCGGACGAGGATTGGCAGGAGGTGCCGGCGCTCTTGCCATGCGGCGGGCTCAGCGTGCACCACTGTCTGACCTTTCACGGCTCCGGCGCTAATATTGCCGATGTGCCGCGTTGGAGCCTCGCTGTGCATCTGCGCGACGAGCGGGTGGAGCCGGTAGAGGGTGACAATACTTATTACACCGCGCACTTAGATGATCCGCAGATCTGCCCGGTGATGTACGAAGCCTAGGCGCTGGCGGCCGGATTGTTCGGAGGGCTGGAAGAGTTCGAGCTTGGCTTGATCGGTGTCGAGGCGCCTTTGACCAGCGTGTCGATGTGGCGCTCGACGGGTTCTGGAACAGGCGGCGAGCAGTAGAGCGTATAGGAAGGCAATGGCGGTCATTATGTTTGTTCTGAATAGACGGATTCGCGCAGGCCTTTGAGATAGCCGACGGCGAAGAGACGGGCCATGCCATGCTCGTCGGCGTAGTCGGCGTCGCCCATCTTGGGGTAGTGGTCGGGGCGTAGCACGCCTTCGTAGCCGATATCGCGATAGGCGCGCATACACTCGGCGAGGTCGGTTTGGCCGTCGTCGTGGAAGGCTTCGGTGAAGTTTTCCGGGGTGCCGCGCACATCGCGAAAGTGCACGAAGTGGATTTTACCCTGTTGACCGAAGTGGCGGATGGCAGCGGGCAGATCGTCGGTCATCAGGGCGAAGTTGCCCTGGCAGAGGGCGATGCCATTGGCTTCGCTGGGTACTAGGTCGACGAGGCGCTGGTAGTTGTCGAGGTTGCTCATAATGCGGGCGACCCCGCGGATGGGCGACAGCGGTGGATCGTCGGGGTGCATGGCCATCTTCACACCCGCCGCCTCGGCGGCGGGCAACGTGCGCTCAAGGAAGTAGCGCAAGTTGTCCCACTGTTCGTCCTCGGGGACGACGCCGTGCTCGGTGAGGGGCTGGTCCTTTAGCTGGGTGTGGTCGAAGCCGCTGACGCGGGCCCCGGCGCGCGTTAGCAGCTCGAAGGAGGTGCGCATCACGCCGAGTATTGGCATCCACATGCTACACCAGACGGGAATGCCCAGCTCGCCCATGTTGCGCAGCATCGCGCAGACCACCTCAATCTCCTCGTCGCGGCCCGGCAGCCCCAGCTTAATTTTCTCCATATCCGGGCGGCCCTCCCACACGGCTAGTTCGAGCCCGCATTTTTCATAGGCTTCCTTTGTGCTTTTGAGCGAAGACAGGCTCCAGGGTTGGTCTTCTGCCGCGGCGCCGGGTATGGTTTGTAGCCCCCCGTGGCACACGGCGTAGTCAACGCCGCACTGGCGCATCATGGTCATCGATAGGC
>JACLAC010019952.1_pt1 | contig 25003 bp, 19 predicted proteins | sample 8027881 | NCBI WGS metagenome assembly JACLAC01 (sample SAMN15725517, study PRJNA655200) | protist metagenome | isolation source: fluorescence activated cell sorting (FACS) single amplified genomes of... | place: Spain: Blaines Bay Microbial Observatory, Mediterranean Sea | collected 2016-01-19 | reverse complement strand
TATTCGAAGCAATGCTTTCCGGCTGGGGATCGCGCCGCAAGGCGAGATACCCCTTTATCTCGCTGCGCTCAGGCCCAAGATGCTTGAGCTGGCCGGGGAGATCGCAGACGGGGTCATCCTCAATCTCGTCCCCTTAGCGCTGCTGCCGCGCATGCTCGAGCATATCGACACGGGCGCGAAACGCTCGGGGCGACGCCTCGAGGACCTGGAGATCGTCGTCTTTCTGTACGTGTTCGCAGGAGCCGATACACAGACCGCCGAGCACGAGATGGCGAACATTGCTGCCGGCTACTTCTCTACCCCAGTGTACAGCGACTTCCTGAAGTGGATGGGCCACGTAGATGAGGCCGAAGCCATCCTGGAGGGGTTTCGCACGCGCGATCGCTCCAAAACGCTCAGGGCATTCACTCCGGAAGTGCTACACACCCTCGGCATCATCGGCGACCCGAGCCAGTGTCGGGACGCGATCGCCGCGTACGCGGCCGCAGGCGCCGACGTACCCGTCATTACGGCCGGCGCTGCGGAGGACGCAGCGTTCCGAGCGACCTTGGATGCCTTCGCCAGACCGGACGCGGCACGCGCCTAGGCATCGGGCAGAATAATCGGCTCGAGAGCCGGTTTGCCAAGGATGAGATCGGAGGCTTTCTCCGCAATCATCATCGTTCCCGCATTCAGGTTGGCTGACAACATTGCCGGCATCACCGACGCGTCGATAACGCGCAATCGTTCCATACCGCGAACGCGAAGCGTGTCGTCGACCACGGCCGTCGGATCGGTCGCGGGACCCATTCGGCACGTCCCCATAACGTGGTAGGTCGTGCTGCCGTAATGGCGAGCGGCCTCGAGCAGCTCGTCGTCCGATTGCACGTCCTCGCCAGGCGTGTCCTCGAAGTCTAGGAACGGCTTCATCGGCTCGGTATGAATGAGCCGCCGTGCAAGCTTCATCGCTTTGATGGTCGTTTGCTGATCGATCTCCTCGCTCAGGTAGTTCGGTTGAATACTGGGTTTCTCGAACGGATCGGAGGACTTCGCACGCACCCACCCCTTACTTTCCGGACGGTGCTGCCACGCAGCGACGGTAAATCCGGGGTGGTCGTCCAGCAGCCCGTGTACACCTTGTTTGTAGCTCGCCGGTGTAAAAATAAACTGAAGGTCGTTGCTGCGCGCGACCTCATCGGTATGCCAAAACCCATACACCATAGACGGACTGAGCGAAACGATACTCTTGCCTCCAGTGAAGTACTTGATGACCTCACCGACGAACCTGAGCCCTCGCGAGCGCTCATTGATAGTATCGGCGTTCTTCACCCGAACGGTGAATCGCGGCGCATAGTGGTCCCGGAGATTCGCACCCACGCCCGGCAAATCGTGCACCACGTCGATGCCGAGCGTCTTGAGGTGCTCAGCGGGACCGATGCCGGAGAGCTGCAACAGCTGCGGGGAGTTGATCGTGCCGCCGCTCAAGATGACCTCCCGAGTCGCATGCAGCTCGACGCGGGGACCACTAGGGCCCCCTTGGGCGTACTCGACTCCAACCGCCTGCTTGCCTTCGAGCAAGATGCGGGTCACGTGGGCACCTGTGCGCACGGTGAGGTTCGGCCGCGATTTCGCAGGGTTTAGAAAAGCACGCGCCGCACTCATACGCCGGCGCCCGTCTGAGGTACGTTGGACGTAAGAGATCCCTTCCTGACGCATCCCGTTGTAGTCGGGATTTCGCGGGATACCGATGGACTCGGCCCCCGCCATGAAGGTCTCGCACAATGGGTGCGTGTAGTTGAGATCAGTTACCGTCAAACCGCCGTCACGCCCCCGAAACGTATCCTCCCCCGGCCCGATGCGCTGCTCGCAGCGCTTGAAATAGGGAAGTACGTCTGCATATCCCCAACCCCGGTTTCCCGCTTGTGCCCAGGAGTCGAAGTCCATGCGCTGCCCGCGGTTGTAGATGTGTCCATTAATCGAGCTCGAGCCGCCCAGCGTCTTCCCTCGCGGCACCCCGATGGCACGCCCTCCGGTCCAATGGCTCGGCTCCGCCTCGTAGAGCCAATTAACACTCGGGTTCGTGAGCGTCTTGATAAAGCCGGCCGGCACATGGATGTAGGGATGCCAATCACGCGGCCCCGCCTCGAGGATGCAAACCGTATGCTTTCCATCCGCGGTCAGGCGATTCGCGAGGATACAGCCCGCCGAGCCCGCTCCGATGATTACGTAGTCGAACGTTGCCGTCATATCCCCCTCCTTGCCGTCATTACAACCCGCGGTATCAGTCTACAACGCGCCCCAGCATGCCGACCAAACGGGCAAAACGCCTAATCCACGACGACGGGACATTCAAGATAGGTCCGCAAGACCCGGTCACGATGGGCCAGCAAGCGGGCGGACACGAGCGGTGACAGCGCGCGATTAATCCCGGCATACATCTCACGGTTGAACCGCATGATGGGCAAGTCCTCCGGCGGCAGAAGGCTCGCGAAATTGGACGCATACACCCAGTAGATGTCGAGCGCGCTCAAACAGTCCCCGACGAGAAAAGCATGGCCGGCCCGCTCGTTTTCCGCGAGCGCCGCGTCGAGCAGGCGCAGACCCGCCTTGACGTTCTCGAGCGGCGCCTGGCCATTGGCGATATAGCTGTACTTGCCGCCGAGAAACGCGCCGCGGCCGAAGAACGCACGCTGCTTTTCCGTCATCTGCGCCGACCGATACAAATCGGACATCGCGAGGCGGCCCTGCCACATAAGGCCTTGCGGAGACATGATCTCGCTCGCCAGCCCGATCATTCGCACCCGCGTGCTGGCCTCTAGCGGCACCAGGCTCGGGCGCGGCGCGATGCGTTCGGCGAGCATCAGCTGTCCCAACCAGTCATTTCGAATCACGTCCTCGGCATCCTCGCCGGCGCGATATGCCATGGTGGGCACCGAAGTCTGGGCGGTCCATTCGAAAAGCGCTCGTTGCGCGTGCGGTTCATTGTCCCGATAGGGTGGGTGCACGACCTTGGCGTAAGCGATCCCTTTCACATGCAGGACCGCGCGAAGTGCCTGCGCCCACCACGCGCCCCAGTAGGGCGAGTCTGTCACACGCACGCCCAAGGTCCCTCGGGCTTGCTCTATGCTGAGCCAGCCACTGCCTTCCCAGAGACGTGATGCGGGCCAGCCCGGAGGGGCGGACCCCGTTTCACTGCTCATGCTCATCGTCCTTTCGCGTTGACTGCGAGCCCGGCTCCCACCATCACCCCCGGCTCTGTTCGCGCTCCCTGTCAACTTAGCGTACAACGCATGATTGAAACAGCACCGGACCAAAGTCGTGCCGCGGGGCACCAGGAGCGCAAGCGATGTCGATGAAAGAGCGATTGGACCCAGATTTGGCCGGCCCACTCGACAAGTGGTATGAGCTGACGGCAGGCGGCATCAACTTACACGATATCCCCGAGGCCCGGCGCATGATGGACGCGCTCGCCGAAGCGCAAGCGGCGAACGTTCCCGTGATCGACACGGTGAAGAGCACCGACCACCATATCCCGGGTCCGCCCGGCGAGCCCGACGTCTTCGTCCGGGTCTATGAGCCCCTGGACCGCGCTCCCCGCTTGCCAGCAATGCTGTGGATCCACGGCGGGGGCTACGTGCTCGGCAGCGTGGAGCGTGACGATCTCGTCGGCCGCACCTTGTGCCGAAATGTCGGGTGCGTCGTCGCATCGGTAGATTACCGCCTGGCGCCGGAGCACCCTTACCCTGCCCCAGTCGAAGACTGCTACGCCGCGCTCAAGTGGCTGTACGGCAATGCCGATGCGCTCGGCGTCGATCAACAGCGCATTGCCATCGGCGGAGCCAGCGCGGGCGGGGGCTTGACCGCCGGCCTTGCGTTGCTCGCACGCGACCGGGGAGAGGTGGAGGTCGCATTTCAGATGCCCATCTACCCGATGATCGACGATCGCAACATCGCGCCACCCAGTGCCGAGCTGTCGGACACTTATGTTTGGAGCCGCGAGAATAACCGCATGGGCTGGGCCGCGTATCTCGGGGCGCTCGCAGGGCGAGATGACATACCAGCGTACGCCGCGGCGGCGCGAGCTGAAGACCTCTCCGGCTTGCCTCCAGCCTATATTCCGGTCGGGGATCTGGACCTCTTCGTAGACGAGAACATCCGGTACGCCGAGCGCTTGATCGCCGCTGGCGTACCGACGGAGCTGCACGTTTATGCCGGCGGGTTCCATGGCTTCAACGGCTTCGTTCCCGGGGCGCCGATCTCGCGCCGGTTCAATGCCGGTCGCGACGCCGCGTTTCGTCGGGCGCTTCACGGGACGGACGAGCGCGGCGAGTAACTCTGACGCTCAACCGCTATCCTCGAGCGCTGTTTCCATACGATCGAGCAAAGCTGAGAGCCGGGCGTGCGAGGCCGCGCTCGAGACCGGTTCGTTCACTAGGCCCAGCAGCAAAGTGCGGATAAGCGCATCGGCAGTGCGCTGCACGTCAACCGATTTGCCGCTCGTGAGCACTTCCCACAATACGTGCTCCAATGCGCCGTACACCATATTGCGCACCAACGACAGGTTGAGATCCGGCTTGAGGTCGCCGTGCTCAATGCCTTCGGCCAGCACTTGCATGAGCGGCTCGGTATGTTCGCGGCGGAGCTCGCGCAACGAAGGCGGCTCGGAGTCGCCGGGTACCCGCGATTCCTTGAGCACCACCGCACAGAGCTCCGCGTTGTCGAGCATGAAGCGCAAATGCTGCGTAACCACATACCGAAGCTTCTGTCGCATCCCAGAAACGTGCCCGAGCCCGTCTCGCAGCGGTGCGGTCGACGTGCGATACCACTGTGCGATGACCTGGGCCATCAGCTCGCGCTTCGAGTCGAAGAACGCGTAGATGTTCCCTTCCGAGATGTTCAGGCGCTCGGCGATGTCGGAGACTTTCGCCCCTTCGTATCCTGCCTCCTCGAACACCTCGCGAGCGGCCGCTAAGATTGACGCGATACGGTCTTCACGCCGCATTCGTCTTGGGCGCTCGAGGTGAGTCGGTACCGAATTCATCAAATTATTGAGTTTTCCTCAGTTAATTTCCCAAAGTCAGTGAACAATAGCAGCCTTCTCGTGAAGAATGGAGACAACAAAACCAAAACTCGCCTTCCCCACTATTGAGTCTAACTCAACTAAAATGCGCTACACTAGAATCATTACAGAAGGGGCACCAAGCACCCGTGGTGAGAGGAATTCGGAAATGAGCGAAGAACACGGAAAGGTGACGGATTGGGCAACCGATTACGACATCTTCGATGAGGACTACGTTCGCGATCCTGCCCCGGTGTGGGACGAGATCCGGACCAGCGGCTGCCCGATAGCGCACACCACGCGGTACGGCGGCTCATGGTTGCCCACGAGATACGAGCAACTCCAAGCGATGGTGCGAATGGTGCCGGAGCTTTCGTCCCGATCGGTCACCGTGGTGCCGCCCTCGCCCGAGCTGCGCGCCGAACTCGTCGAGGAGGTGAAGCAACACGGCTCCGAGAGCCCGCCGATTACCTCAGATCCACCCGAGCAAATCCCCTACCGGCGGCTGATCCTCCCGTTCTTCAATCCGAAGGCAACCGCAGCACACCGACCTTATACCGAAGGGCTCTGCAATGAGCTCATCGACCGTTTCATCGACCGAGGTAAGGCGGATGCCGCCGTCGACTACGCCCAGCAAATTCCACCGCGGATCATTGCGCACATCATCGGTATCGATCCCGCACGTGCCGACGAGTTCACCGAGTGGACCCGCGGACTACTTGAACTTGGTCAGCAGCAGCCGGAGCTTCGTACCAAGTACCGTCGGATCATTCGCGATTTCTTCGCGGAGCTTGTCGCGCAGCGGCGCAAGGAACGCCAAGACGACATCATCTCCAAGCTGATCGACTCGGAAATCGACGGCGAGCCACTCTCCGACTACACCGTCATCGGCATGTGCAACCTGCTTCTCGTAGCGGGGATCGACACGACGTGGAGCTCCATTGGCGCCGCCATGTGGCATTTCGCCACTCACGCCGATGATCGGCGGCGCATTGCCACGGAGCCGGCGCTACTGCCGACCGCCATCGAAGAGCTGCTGCGCTATTACTCGCCGGTCACCATGGCCAGGAAAGTCACCGAGCCCGTAAGCATGGACGGGGTGACGTTCAACCCGGGCGACAAGGTGCTTCTCAACTTCCCCGCCGCCAACCGGGATCCGGAGATCTTCGACCGGGCGGACGAGGTGGTAATTGATCGGCAGCGCAACCGTCACATCGCTTTCGGCGTCGGCATCCACCGCTGCGCAGGCTCCAATCTCGCGCGCATGGAGATGGAAGTTGCGCTCTCCACGTGGTTCGAGCGCATCCCCGAGTTCGAGATCACCGATCCAGAGTCGGTGCACTGGGTCGGCGGGCAAGTCAGGGGACCCCGTACGGTACCAGTCGCGTTCTAGGGCCGATACGTAAGCGGGCGCGCGGTACACCACGGCGCGACAGCAACGAGGCAGGCCGGGCACCCCGGCCCTCGGCCGATCGATGCAAATGAACTGGGATCGTCGTCACTCGACGTACCCGGGTTATCTGCCGTCGGCCGGAGACCGCCCGGGCACGACGTCCCAAGGCCGTCGGTGCACCGCATAGACAGGCTGTCTCCGGGCATGCTGGCCAGCGAGGCATAGCCCGCATTAGCATGCGGTCTTGCGCAAACGCCCAAGGAAACACTCAGTGGCAAGCAACTTATTGGGAGAGACGGCGCTCATCACGGGCGCGAGCCGGGGAATTGGCGCCGAATGCGCTTTCGAGCTCGCACGCCACGGTGCAGCGGTCGTGCTCGCCGCCCGCAGCACCGACGCCCTCGAAGGGATCGCGAGCACCATCCGGGACGGTGGCGGACAAGCCCTCGCCGTGGAATGTGACGTCGCGAGCTGGGAGTCGGTCCAAGCCGCCGCCGAGGCCGGTGCGCGTGCGTTCGGTGACATCGACATCCTCATCAACAACGCCGGCATGGTAGACCCGATTGCACGGTTCGAAGCGCTCACCCCGGAAGACTTCGACACCACCTTGCAGGTGAATCTGCACGGCGCGTTCTATGCCGTGCGGGCGGTATTGCCTTCCATGCAGCGCAAGGGAGCCGGAACCATCGTGAATGTGAGCTCGGGGGCAGCCCACCGACCGCTCGAGGGCTGGGCGTCCTATTGCGTGTCGAAAGCCGGCGTGCACATGCTGACCCAGGCGCTCGTTCACGAGCTCGGCGAAACGCTTCGTGTGTTCGGGTTTCAACCGGGCACCGTTGATACCGAGATGCAAGGGCTGATCCGGGCCTCTGGACTAAACCCGATCAGTCAGCTGACGCGCGAGCAGCACCGGCCGGCGCACATTCCCGCCGGGGTCATTCGTTTCTTGTGTACGCAAGCCGCGAACGACCTCGTCGGCCAGGAGATCAGCATCTCCGATGACGGCGTGCTTGCCCGCGCAGGATTCGCTTAAACCCATGGACGCAGGCTTGCATATCGGGATCGACGTCGGCGGCACATTCACTGATGTCTCGGTCCACGTGCCCGGCACCGAGCGCCCGATTCTCTTCAAGCTGCCGTCGACACCAGGGGCACCGGACGAAGCCATCATCGAAGGGATCCGGCAGGTGCTCCGCCTCGCCGACGCGCTCCCTACCGCGGTGCACCGGATCTCGCACGGCACCACAGTGGGCACGAACGCGCTCATCCAGCGCCGAGTAGGCAAAGTCGGCGTTGTCACGACCGAAGGATTTCGCGATCTGCTCGAGATCGGACGCCAGACCCGCCCGCGCGTCTACGACATTCACTCCGACCATCCCAAGCCCCTGGCACCGCGCGCACTACGCCAGGAGGTTCGCGAACGCATTCTCGCCGACGGCACAGTGCATAAGCCGCTCGAAATCGATGACGTTATCGCCGCGGCACGGCACTTGAGCGCCGAGGGCGTCGACAGCGTCGTCGTGTGCTTTCTGAACGCTTACGCCTATCCGGTCCACGAGAACCAGGCGGCCGAAGTTTTGTCCCAGCACTTGCCACCGCATGTGCACGTGGTCACCTCGTGTGAAATCTACCCGGAGTTTCGAGAATACGAGCGCTTCTCCACCGCGGTGCTGAACGCTGCCTTGTTCACGGTGATGAATGCATACCTCGATCGATTCGCTGCCGGCACCGAGACCCTCGGAGTACGCGCGCCACCGGAGGTTTCGCAGAGCGTGGGCGGCTTGATGTCTATTGCCATGGCACGGCGCGTGCCGCTCCGGTGCTCCCTTTCGGGGCCAGCGGCGGGCGTCATCGGTGCTGCGAGCCGTGCGGTAACGGCGCAGCTGCGTGACGTCGTGACGCTGGATATGGGGGGTACGAGTGCGGATGTGAGCTTGCTCGTTGACGGGCGCCCCGCCGAGGTCCAAGACCGGATGCTCGCGGGCTTTCCGCTGCGCATGCCCGCGCTCGACGTCAACGCGGTGGGTGCTGGCGGCGGTTCGATCGCGTGGATCGATCGCGACGGATTGCTGAAAGTGGGGCCGCAGAGCGCGGGCGCGACGCCGGGACCCGCGTGTTATGGCCAAGGCGGCACCGAGGCTACCGTCACCGACGCAAACGTCGTCCTGGGCCGACTGAACCCCGGCGGCCTCCTCGACGGCAGCATGCCGCTCGACCCGGAGGCTGCGTACCGGGCGATTACCGCGCTCGCGGAGCCGTTGGGGCTCGGGGTCGAGGAAACCGCCCTCGGCATCGTACAAGTCACCTCTGCGGTGATGGTTAAGGCCATCCGATCGATCTCGGTGGAGCGCGGTCACGATCCCGGAAGCTTCTCGCTACTTGCCTTCGGCGGCGCCGGCCCGCTGCACGCAACAGAGGTGGCACGCGAACTCGACATCGCCCGCATTCTGATCCCTCCCAATCCCGGCATCCTCTGCGCAGAGGGGTTGCTGCAATCGGATTTACGCGGCGATTTCGTGCGCAGCGTCCTAAAACCGATGACTTTCGCGAACGCCACGCACTTCGTGACGGTCCGCGATGCACTGGACGCCCTTTGCCAAGGTTGGTTCAGTGACGAGGCGATCCCGCCGCAGGCCCAATCGATTAGCTGGGCCGCCGACATGCGATACGTCGGGCAGAACTTCGAGCTCACGCTTCCCTTGGCCGCACCGGCGGCGCAAAGCGGGGAAACCGCATTCCATCGCGCGCACATTGACGGTCTGAGCCGTGCGTTTCACCAAGCACATGAGGCGACCTACGGATTTGCATCGCCCGATGAGCCGATCGAGCTGGTCGCGCTCCGCGCGACGACATTAGGCCACCTTCCCTCACCTCCTCCCGTACCCGGTCGCGCGGGCGCCCCCGCTTCGCCAGTGGGGCAGCGCACGGCGCGTTTCGCTCCCACTTCCGGCAGGGAGCCCGCGCCGTGGGACACCCCGATCTACGATCGCCAATCCCTTACAATCAATCAGGTCATCGAAGGCCCGGCGATCGTGGAGCAGCTGGACACGACCGTCGTCGTGCACCCCGGCGACCGCGCGGCCGTGGACGATTGGGGCAACCTGGTCATATCACTATGAATGATTTGCACTCCGAGCCAACGCTCACCGCGATCGAGGTCGAGCTGCTACGTAACGCACTGGGGAGCATTTGCGACGAGATGTACGTTGCTCTCATGAAGAGCGCGTACTCCACAAACATCAAGGAGCGAAAGGATCACAGTGCGGCGATCTTCGACGCCGCGGGCCGCGTCGTCATTCAAGGCGAGAGCCAACCGTTACACCTTGCCTCCATGCTCGGATTGGTCGAGGTGGTGTTAGAACGCTACCCTATCGAAGCGCTTCAACCCGGCGACATGTTCGTCTCGAACGACCCGTTCGTCGGCAAGGGCTCACATCTGCCCGACGTCGCGCTCGTCATGCCGATCTTTGCACCGGCCGAGGGCAGCGACACACACGGCCCGCTGTTCGGCTTCATCGCCAATATCGCTCACCATGCCGACATCGGCGGCATGGCACCGGGTGGCATCGCCGGCGGTATGACCGAGATTTATCAAGAAGGGCTGCGCATACCGCCGATCCGCTTGCTTGCGAGCGGAGAGATCGTCTCGGATGTGCTCGATCTCATCTTGCTTAACGTGCGGGTGCCAACAGAGCGCCGTGGCGATTATATGGCGCAGATCGCGGCGAACCGCTTGGGAGAGCGTCGGTTCGCAGAGCTCTTCCGCAAGCACACGCCCGACCGTATCCGGGCCGCAAGCACTGGCGTCATCGAGGCGGTCGCCCGGCGCATGCGCGCCGGCATCGAGTTGCTGCCCGATGGGGTTTACCGATTCGAGGACGTGCTCGACGACGACGGCTTCGACGCCGAAAGCATCCCCGTTGTCGTCACGATCACCGTCGCCGGCGACCATATTACTTTCGACTTCGACGGGACGGGGCCGCAGGTCAAGGGAAACATCAACAACAGCTGGGCCGGGCTGCAAGCTAGCGTGCTCTTCGGACTCAAGGTGCTCGTCGATCCGGAGGGCCCGACGAACCACGGCATGCTCGAGCCAGTGACGATCAACGCTGAACCGGGCACCGTCGTCAATGCGGTATTTCCGGCCGCGACCGCAGGACGATCGCAAACCTGCCAGCGCGTGATCGACGCTATCTTAGGCGCACTCGCCCATGCAGTTCCCGACAAGGTTATCGCCGCGGGCAACGGCGCGAATCTGCTCATCGCCTTTTCGGGCAATGGCCCCAGCGGCAAGTACTACTTGTACATGGAAACCATTGGCGGCGGTGCAGGAGCACGGGCCTACAAGGACGGGACTGATGGTGTGCAGGTCCACACCACCAACACCTCCAACCTCCCGATCGAGGCCCTCGAGCGGGAGTATCCGTTGCTCGTGGAACGCTACGAGCTCGTTCAGGATTCGGGCGGGGCCGGGACCCATCGGGGCGGCCTGGGCTTGCGCCGAGACTACCGCGGACTCGGGCACACCCTCGCCTTCAGCGTCCACGGTGAACGTTATCGTACGCCCCCGTGGGGGCTGTTTGGCGGCGCCGAAGGGGCGACCGGACAACACACCATCATGCATGACGACGGTCGCGTGGAGCCGTTGCCGGCCAAGACCGAGACCATAGCGGTCGGCTCCGATGCAGTGGTGTCGATAGTGACGCCTGGCGCCGGCGGCTACGGCCCCCCTCGCGAGCGCGAGACGACGGAGGTCGTGGAGGACCTCACGAGCGGCAAGTACACCCAAAACTACGTTCACGCGCACTACGGGTCCGCAACCAACGGCCCAATGGTAAGCACGCGGGAGGAAGAGCAATGAGCGCTCACGCAGATGCGATCGTGATCGGGGCTGGTATTTTAGGTGCGAGTACTGCTTATCATCTGAAAGCGGCCGGTTGCGACAAGGTCGTGCTGCTCGAGCGCGACCACAGCGCGAGCGGCGGCACGGGCAAGAGCGCGGCGATCATTCGCCAGCACTATTCGAGCGAGGTCGCAGCCCGCTTGACGCTCAACGGCATCCGCATGTTCACTGAGCTCGAGGAGACCTTGTCGCTATCGGACGGCTTTGTGCAATCGGGCTGGCGCATGCTGCTCCCACAACCGTTGATGGAAGCGGCCAGCGCCAACGTCGCCATGCAAAGATCTCTCGGCATAGAGACCGTGCTCGAGCCCATCGGCGATGCCAATGTCCCAGAGTGGCTGAACCCCGACGGGATCGCCGGGATCTGCTACGAGCCGCTCGGCGGCTACGCCGACCCGGTGCGGGTCACCGAGGCGTTTGTGGCGGGCTTCCAACGCGCCGGCGGCGACTACCGGCTGCGCACGCCGGTGCGGGCGCTGCAAGGGGACGCCCGAGCAGTCACCGGGGTGATCACCGACGATGGAGCCATCGAAAGTCCGATCGTGGTCAACGCCGCCGGCCCGTGGTCGAAGCCTTTGGCCGAAAGCGTGGGGCTCGAGCTTCCGCTGCGCAGCGTGCGCGAGCAGGACACGGTATGGGAAGCCCGCGAGGGTCGGCCGCTACCCGACACATCGATCTCCAACGCCGTCGACGCGATGTACTTGCGCCCGTTAGGCGGCCGGCGGTTCGTTCTCGGGCGAGGCTTTCCGAAAGACTACGAGGACGTCGACCCCTACAATTACAAGACAACGCCCGACGAATCGTTTATCAGCGATCTCATGGAGCGCACAGAGCACCGGTTTCCGACGTTGCAGGGCGCTCGGCGGATCGACGCCTATTGTGCGCTCTACGACGTAACGCCAGACTGGATGCCGTTCGTCGGCCCACGCACCGCAGTAGCCGGCTACGCCGACGCAAACGGTGGCAGCGGCCACGGGTTCAAGATTGGCCCTGCGATCGGGGCCGAACTTGCCCAGTGGCTGCTCAACGGCACGGTCGCCGACGACTTTGCCAGCTTGAGCTACGACCGGCTGGAGGCGGGCGCGGGATTTGTTGGGGCTTATGGCGGGAACCGCGCATAAATCAGCACGGCCCTAATCCGCACTGATGCTCTCGCTCCGTGTGATGCGGGCACCGACCGTATCGGCGCCCTCGCGGCTCAGCGACCGACCCGCTTGCGATGGGGGAGGAGATACCATGCGAAAGCGATCAGGATGAGCCCCACGATGATCCAAAACGCCTCACTGTAACCGGCAGGGTCATAGCGCCCTTCCAGCACCGGTCGGCGGTCGAGCACGTGTCCAATCAGGTACTGAATCGTAAAAGCGGACGTGAACATCACGAGATTGAGCGCGGTGTTCGACCGGCCGGAATACTCCGCTCCAAAGTGCTCCGACAAAGCAGGAAAAGCGACGATCGGCACGTTGCTCAGCAATCCAAACAGTATCCACACCCAATACCCGCGCGGCGTGATCTCAAGCGCAAGCAGTGCGAGCACTCCGGCAATGACCAGCGAACCAAGACCAACCACGCCGATCTTGCTGATACCTACGCGCTCACACAGCTCCGAAATCGGCCCGGTGATTGTAAATCCAACCGTCAAAGCGATGGACATTACGAGCAGGTGGTGAGCGACATCCAGAGGGGGAAGCCCCGCGACGTCGCGAAACCAGGGCCCCGCCCACAGCCCTTGCACCGCGAGCCCTCCGCCTTGCGCGATGCACACGACAGGCGCAATGCGCCAAAACAGGCGGTCTTTGAAAATGAGAGAGAGCCCAGCCGCCTGCTGCGCGAGGCTAGTACGAGTACCCCGCCACTCGGACCGGTGGATCGGCACAACGTAAATGATGGTGACAGCGACGACCACCGTCGCGAAGCTCAAGGCCTGAAACATCGGTCGCCAGCCGACCACATCCATCACCAGCTGAACCGGCGTGGTCGCCGCTACCACCCCCAGCCCGCCGATGGCCATGAAGATCCCGTTCACTCGCGGCCAGCGTTCCTGAGGAAACCACAGCGTAATGACCTTAAACGAGGCCATCAGACCGCCGGCCACGCCGATGCCAATCAATGTGCGACCGAGCATAAGCGTTAAAAGGCCGGTGCCGAGTGAGAAAATCAGCGCGCCGAGAGCAGCCACGAGAAGCAGGTTCGCTTGCACCCAGCGCGGACCGTAACGATCGAGAAGCACCCCGAGCGGGAGCTGGCAGGCGGCGAAGCCAAAGAAATACACGCTGGTGAGCAAGCCGAGTTCGGATGCCGACAACCCAAACTCTTGAGCAAGCGAACCGCTAATGACCGCCTTGACCGAACGGTAGAAGTAAGAGAGGAAATAGCCGGCCCCGAAGGGGAGACAGACGATCGCGAAGGTGTGCGCCAAGCCACGAGGGCGATCGTTCAATGCGTGTCTCCTCTCGCTCCGTCCGAGGAGCCGCCTTGAGTGTACCACCGGTCCCCCGGAGCACCGGCCGCGCCCCGTACCCCCCGGCAGCGCCTTGTCGCCCTCGGCACTGTGCGGCACACTGGTTCGAGGTCATTTAATGTTCAGGCAATGCTATGGTCGCGGAAGTGTCAGTAAATCAGTGGGACGTGCAGCGATTGTCGGGAGCCCTGGGGGCGGAGATTATTGGCGTCGATCTCGGAAACCCCAACGAGATGGACATTGCTGCGATAAAGCGGCTGCTCAACGAGCACATGGTGCTCTTCTTCCCAGGTCAGGCACTCAGCGTCGAACAGCACGTGGCACTTGGGAGACACTTCGGCCCCCTCGAGGGTCACCCGAACCTCAAAAACCCCTTTACAGACCACCCCGAGCTGTTCGAACTGGCAGCAAGCGCGGGGGGCATCGCCGACGAATGGCACACTGATCTAACCTTCTTACCCGAGCCTTCGCTCATGTCCGTCCTCCACATGGTGAAATGCCCGCCTACTGGGGGGGATACCTTGTGGACCAGCTTGGTCGCGGCCTACGACGCGCTATCGCCGCCGATGCAGGAGATGTGCGATGGCTTGAGCGCCCTACACGACGCCCATCCGCACGGGCGCTCGGATAAGATGGCTATTCACCCGGTGGTCCGCGTTCATCCCGAGACGGGGCGTAAAGCGCTGTACGTCAACGAGCATTTCACCCGGCGCATCGTCGAGATGAGTGCCGTGGAGAGCGATGACTTGCTGCGATTTCTCTGTCGCTGGGTACAGAGCCCGCAGTTCACCGTGCGTTACCGTTGGTCCGAAGGCACCATCGGCATGTGGGACAACCGGTGCACTCAGCACTGCGTGCTCAATGACTTCTCAGACGAACGCCTTATTCAACGTGTGACGGTGATGGGCGACCGGGTCGAAGGGGCAGAGCCGCGTTGGGCCCCGGGCTTGAACCAAAAAGGCGGCGCGATGAACCGTCACGATCGCCAGCTTCGAGAGTTCCTGCATCAAGACGGCAAGGATCTCATCTGAGATCGGGCTGCGGGCACACTGCATCGCGCGCCGAGCAACAGAACGCTACCCAGGGCGTCTGTGTCGAACCACGCCGTTGTCGGGGAACCCAGCCATTGCGGCAGTGCTGAAGGTGATGACGCGGTGGCTGCGGTCATCGGGCGTGTTGTGATGCAAATGCTGGGAGTATTCCCCTACGCCCTCGCGCGAAGGCGGTAAAGCGCGTTCAACCCCCGCGCGACATGTCGAAGAGCTGTCCCCGCCCGGGCAAGACGCCCCTGAAGCCGGCAAGCTCGAGGCTATGCCACGCGAGCGCGTGGTTGCTCGTCGTAACCGGCACCCCGAACTCCAACTCTAACGCCGGCACCAATCCGCTTGCGCGCAACGCGGTGCATGCGATGAACACCGCGTCCACAGACGCAGCCGCTACCTGCCGCGCGCCGTCGGCAATCGCCGCATCGGTGATTCGCACGACATCGATGTCGTTGCCCACAAAAAAGCTCGCCAGGCTAACGACCTCGAATCCGTGCGCAGATAGATTCTCAACGAGCGGTCCGTTGATCTCGTCAACATACGGCGTGAGCACGCCCAACCGGGTAGCCTGCACTCGCTCTAGTGCAGCCTTTGCGGCAGTCAGGGGCGTGGTGACCTCGACCCCCGGGCGGGCTTCCTTGACGAGCGCAGAGACACGCGCTTCGCCAAGAAACAAGCTTGCCGAAGTGCACGCAAACGCAATGACATCAAGCGCGGTGCCAGGCAGGAGTGACCGCACCGATGCACGAAGCGGCCTTTCCACCCTCAAGAGCGTCTCGGGAGTAATCTCCGTGTCGCAAGCGACCCGGCCGGTGTAGAAACCCGCACGATCGGCGGGAAGGAGCATTCGCCACTCGTCCTCGATCGTCGCGTCGGCTTCGAGCGCGAGCAAACCGATCACCGCCCCCCCGCGGAACCGGTCGGCAAGGACGCCTCGCACAGGCTGTGCTTTCACGAGCCCGTCCGCGCGCGGTGCGGCGAATCCAGATCGGCCGGCAGCTCGTAAGCTCGCCACTTGCCGGACACAGGACAGACAAACTCGAGCCGCACCGCCTTGAGCTTCAAATCCGTGACCTCCTCCCGGCCCCCATACATCCGGTCGCCGACAATAGGACACCCTAATTCCAAGAGATGACGTCGGACCTGATGCCGCCGCCCGGTCTCGATCTTCACGTGCACGAGCGTTTGCCCTGCGCGCGATCCCGGCGTTTGCGAGAGCACGGTGGTGACGGCCTCGCGGCCGTCGAGCGGCGTGTCGACCTTGCTTGGCAAGGGCGTGGCGAGGCGACCGTTGACGAGCGCCGCGTAATGCTTGAGCACTCGACGTTCGCGGAACTGGGCGGAGAGCGCGGCGGCGACACGCTTCTCGTGCGCAATGACCATCAAACCACTCGCCGCCCGGTCGAGCCGGTGTACGACGAACGCGGAGCGCTGCGGCACCAAATGTTGCTCAGCCCAACGGGTGAGCGTGCAGTGGTCCCCCCACCGAGATCCCTGGGAAAGCAGCCCGTAGGGCTTGTCCCAGACGCTGTAAGCCTTACCATCTTCTACGAGCGCCGGCGCTTTTGGCTCGCGCGAGAGCACATCGGGGTCATAGTACAGATGCAAGGCATCGCCCGATCTGAGCTCACGTTTAGCCCTGCGGATCCGCTGGGTGTGGCGCCCTCGAGTCAACCATACCGCACCCCGCGTCATCGCGAGCTTGATACGGCCTGCCGACAATGAGGTCTCCCCCCTCAAGGCGTCCAGCGCCGTCACCGCGCCTTCGACCCTAACGTGCCGCTCGAGCCTGCCCTCAGCCATGCCCGAGACCAAGGTCGACGACGGCCTTCCCAATCGCATGCCGACTCATGAGCGCATCGAGCACGGCAGGGATCTCATCGAGGCGCACCACCTGGCTCACCTCCGGCCTCAATCGCCCGTCCTCCACCATCTCGCACAGCTCCGCGGCGGTTGCCGCGAGCAAGTCCGTACGATGCCGGCGGTAATGCATCAGAACGAACCCGATGGCGGTACGGTTCTTGACGAGCAACCGGTTGGCAGGAAAGCTCGGCACGCTCCCGCCTACGAACCCAATCACGACGTACCGGCCGCCCCAGCCGAGACCGCGAAACGCGGCCGTATGGAGATCACCGCCCACCGGGTCGTAGATAACATCAACCCCTTTGCCGTCGGTAATCGCTTGTACCTGCTCAAGCAGGTCCTCTTCACTGTAGTTGATGCAAAATTCGGCACCGTGGCGACGAGCGACCTCCAGCTTCTCCGCGCTGCTCGCCCCCGCAATGACTCTTGCTCCGAACGCCTTACCGATCTCGACTGCCGCCAGGCCCACACCACCACTGGCCCCCAGAACGAGCATGGTCTCGCCTTCACGGAGCCGGGCTTCCCAACGCAACGACGCATGCGAGGTCAAGTGTGAGCCAATGAGGCCCGCAGCGGGCACGAACGCCAAGGACTCCGGCATCGGGAAGATTTCCGTCGCATCGCCGCATGCATACTCCGCATGAGCGCCATCGTAGACCAAGCCCATCACTCGCTGCCCCAGCGTGAATGAGGTTACGCCGTCCCCAAGATCCGTCACCTCCCCCGCGAATGACATCCCCGGCGCAAATGGAAGGGGGTGCTTGTTCTGGTGGAGATCCCGAACCATCATCGTATCGACGTAGCTAATCGCCGCTGCTCGAACCTTGACCCCGACCTGTCCTGGTCGGGGAGACGGCCGTGCCAACTCGCCAGGCGCGAGACCGTCGGGGAAGTCATACGCCGAGCAAACAAGCGCCTTCATCGTCTCCCTCATTCGTTCTTCCTTTCCTGGCGCGCCCATTGACCCAGGCTCAAGTCTGCTCTCGGCACATCAGGTCCGGCCACCGGGCGCACCAAGGCCGTAGGACGTGACCGGCCACATCTTAGTTGCGCCGATGCGGAGCAAAGCCTTCAACCCAAAAAGCCACCTCACCCCAACCGTATAACCTTCGAGCTCATCGCCGGCCCCGGAAGGCCGGGGGGCGCTTTTCGACGAACGCCCGGATCCCTTCTTGTACGTCGGCACCTGCGGCATTCAACGCGATCTCCCGCGCCTCGAGCTCCATCTGTGCCTCGAGCCCGTGCTCGAACGATTCCAACATCAATCGTTTTGCCGAGCCAAAGCTCGCAGTGGGACCAGACGCCAGCGACCTTGCGGTGGTCAGCGCGTGCTCCATTAGTGTCGCCGCGGGCACGACCTCATCGACTATTCCCCAATCAAGCGCTTCATTCGCATCAAGGCGCCGGTTGGTCAATGCGAGGTTTCGCGCGCGCCGTAAGCCCACCAAACGTGGCAAAAAGAACGTCGAGCTTGCATCGGGGGAGAGCCCCGAGGCGGTGTAGGCCATTGTGAAGCGAGCGGAATCGGCGGCGTAGGTTACATCACCGGTCAACGTCAAACTGAAACCACCACCAGCTGCCATGCCGTTCACCGCCAGGATAAGGGGGGCATCCATTCGTGCCAGCCGAGAGATGGCAGCATGGATATAGACCGTTAGCTCTTTCGTGAGCGGCCCCAGCGAATCCGGCTGCTCGAGAAACGCCTTGAGATCGGCACCGGCACAAAATGCATCGCCCGCTCCGGTCAAGATGACGGCACGTATATCAGGGTCTTCGTCACATTCGATCGCGATGTGCATCAGCGCAATCATCATCTCCTTCGTCAACGCGTTCATGGCTTGAGGCCGGTTCAGCCGGACGATCCCAACGCTCGCGTCGCGTTCGAAAAGAACAGGTGCTTCACTCATCGTTTGTTTCCTCGAGGCACACCTCCGTCGAGCAATATCAGCAACGGCGGCATGAAAAGCAGATCCACTACCAGCGCGAAAGCGAGCGTGGTCGCCAGCAATGTACCGGTGACGACGGTTGGATTGAAGTGCGACAGACCAAGCACCGCAAACCCTGCCACCAGCACCGTCGTTGTCGTGCACAAGGCGACCCCGACAGTGTTGAACGTATAACGCATACTCTCTACGGCACCGAGGCCCCAGACTCTTCGCGCGCGAAGGTACTTCGAGAGAAAGTGCACCGTATCATCGACCACAATGCCGATGCTCATGCACATGACGATAGAGGCCGAGAGATCGATGGTGCCGTGAACAATCCCCCACGCGCCATAGGCAAGGCCCGCGGGAGCGAGATTGGTGATCAAGCTCAAAGCCCCAAGCTTGAGCGAACGCAAAATGCACACGAGTATCAGAGAAATTAGGGTGAGTGCGATCACCATGCCTTGCAGCAGGCCGTGGATGTTCCGGTGATTGATGTGGGCGAAGACCATGTCCACCCCCGTACCCTCACCGGGATCGAACGTGCTGAGGTTGCGCTGCGCCCAGATTCGGGCGCGCTCGTCCAAGGCGAGGAGCTGCTCTGAATCCGTGCGCTTCACCCCGACGAGCAACTGCGTTGTCGATCGGGTGACGTCGACGCTGCTGTCGAGACCGAGACCTTGGGGCAGCGACATCTCGTAGAGCAGCAGGTACTGGGCGCTTTCCTCCCGCGTCTCCGGTACGCGGTACCAAGCCTCATCGTCGCCGTGCAAGTTCATGTTCAACCGCTTGACGACCTGGGCAAGACCGAGCGCGTGCGCCACCTCGGGCTGCTCGGCAAACCAGCGGGTGAACCGATCGACCTCCGCAAGGTACCTCGGATCGTTGATGCCTTGGTCGCGCCCTGTATCGAGCGCGTAGCGGATGACGTGCAGATAGCCGTGATGGCGGTCGACCGCATCGTAGACCGCACGAACCTCGAATGTCTCGTCGAAATACCGGTGCCATCGCTCCGTGAGCTCATTGTTGGAAATGAACGCAGCCAGCGTCGCGATCAAGCCGCCCATCCCAATGAGCAACGCCCGACGATGACCAATCACGTAGTCGGCAAAGCCATTCATCGCCGTTTCGAGCCGGGCGCCGCGCTCAGGGTGACGCAAGGGCATCCAGAGCATGAGCGCGGGCAGAAAAGTCACCGACAAGGCGAAGGCAAAGCCAACCCCAACCGCGATCATGTTTCCAAGCTCACGGTACGGCGGCGAATCGCTGAAGTTGAGGGTCAACACACCGATGATGGTCGTGATGGACGTGACGAAAATCGGGGCGACATTGGTGCGCAAGGCCTCGGCCACCGCGGCCTCCTTGGTGCTTCCGTGCCGAGCCTCGTAATGAAATGTGCTGAACACGTGCACCGAGTCCGCCACCGCGATCGTCATGACGACGCTAGGAACGAATCCCGCAACCGCAGCCAGAACCGCCCCGAGCCACCCAAACAACCCCATCGTGGCAACGATCGACAATGTTACAACCGCTATGGTGGCTACCACGCTCCCCACGTGACGGAGCGCCAGGAACAGCAAAACGGCGATGGTCAGATAGCTCACAACCACCAAGGTCGTGAGGTCGCCCTCGACAGCCTGCCCAATCGCAACGTCAGTGGCTGTGGTGCCACCGAGCAGAATATCGAAGTCGGCAAAACGTGTTTTGAACGCGGGCAACCGGGACTGCGCCCACCCTACGACGGTGTTGTTGGGATCCAGCGACTGATCGGGCAGCGAGAGAAAGACATTGACCCCCGCTGCGGATCCGTCGGGGGCGACCAGAAACGGCACGAGCAGCGGCTCGGCGAGCGCGACGGCTCGAATGCGCGCCCGCGCATCGGCGCTTAGCGCGAGTTCGGGGGGCACCAGCGACCCGACCGTCAATGTGTCGGCATCCGCCGTGGTGTGCTGAAAGTTAGCGAAGGACTCGACGCGGCGCGAGAACGGTGCTTGCCAGCCAAGCTCTGTCAGCTCGCGAACGAGCTGTACCCCGCGTTCGGAGAACACATCCCCGCGCTTCGCCCGCACCACGAAATACAGGGTATCTTGCCGGACGAAGGTATCCTCCAGCGCCTCGAACTGCTCGAGCTGCGGATTGTCAGGGCTGAAGTAAGCCCGCATGTCGTTGGTAACGCCAAGGCGTACCACGCCCGCCCCGACGGCAAGCACGAGCCCGACACAACCGATGACAACCAGCTTGTGCCATCGCGTGAGCCACGCGACGTATCGCGTCATCGCCGATGCGCTAACGGCTCGGGATGCGCTTATTCAAGCTCCCTGACATCGGCAAGGCGACCGGCCAGCGCGGCCGCGGCCGCCATCGCGGGGCTCACGAGATGGGTGCGGGCATCGCGTCCCTGGCGTCCCTCGAAGTTGCGGTTCGACGTCGATGCGCAGCGCTTTTCGGGCGCGACACGATCAGGGTTCATTCCGAGACACATCGAGCAGCCCGACTCCCGCCATTCAAAGCCCGCGGCGGTGAAGATGCGATCGAGGCCCTCTTCCTCAGCTTGGCGTTTAATGATCGTGGACCCTGGCGACACCATGGCCTCGACATGAGCGGCGACCTTTTTCCCCGCCACGATTGCCGCGGCCGCGCGAAGGTCCTCGAGCCTAGAGTTCGTGCACGAGCCGATGAACACGTTATCGATGGGGATGTCGGTCATCGGGGTACCCGGCTGTAACCCCATGTAGTCAAGCGCACGCTGCATCGCAGCGCGCTTCGCCTCGGTGCCGACGTCGGCAGGATTCGGGACCGCACCGTCGATGGACACGACATCCTCGGGGCTCGTGCCCCACGTGACCTGCGGGGCAATATCCGCGGCAGCGAGCGTGACCTCCTTGTCATAGTCCGCACCAGGATCGGACTTCAAGGTCCGCCAAAACGCAACCGCTTGGTTCCATTGCGCCCCGGTGGGCGCCATCGGCCGACCCTCGAGATACGCGAAGGTCTTCTCATCGGGCGCACACAAGCCCGCCCGCGCACCCGCCTCGATCGTCATATTGCTGACGGTCATGCGGCCTTCCATCGACAGATCGCTGATCGCTTGCCCTGCGTATTCCACGATGTGGCCGGTACCGCCGGCAGTGCCAATCTTGCCGATAATCGCGAGGATGAGATCCTTTCCCGTGCACCCTGCCGAGAGCTTGCCTTCCACGCTGATAAGCATGTTCTTTGGGCGAGACGTACGCAGCGTTTGGGTCGCCAGCACATGCTCGCCCTCGGAGGTGCCGATGCCGAATGCTAAGGCACCGAACGCCCCGTGCGTTGCGGTGTGCGAATCACAGCAAACGAGCGTGGTCCCCGGTAATGTGAACCCTTGCTCAGGGCCAATGACGTGCACGATGCCTTGGCGGGGATCGAGCATGTCGAACAAAGGCACGCCGAACTCTTTGCAGTTAATGCTGAGCGTCTCGACTTGCAGCCGAGACTCGGGGTCCTCTATGCCGAGCGTGCGATCGGTCGTGGGGACATTGTGATCGGCCACGGCCAAGGTCGCGCCCGGGCGGCGCACCGGGCGGCGAGTCATTCGCAGCCCCTCGAACGCTTGCGGGCTCAGGACCTCGTGCAGCAAGTGCCGGTCTATGTAGAGCAAGTTGATGCCATCGTCCTGGACCTCTACGAGATGCGAGCTCCAGATTTTGTCGAACAAGGTTTGCGGCGCCGCCATGCGCTCTCGCTCCTTACAGGTAAATTCTTCGCTCGGAAATCAGCCTTGGTTGTACAACCAAGGCTGGCTCTGGCGCTGCTCGACTTCGAACTCGCCAATCTTGCTGACCTTTTGCATAGTCAGACCGATATCGTCCAAACCTTCGAGCAAGCACTCACGGCGGAACTCGTCGATCGTGAAGCTCACGATAGGCCCATTCGGGCGCCGTATGGTTTGTGCTTCGAGGTCGATCGTCAGCTCGGGGTTGTCAGTGTTGCCCGCGTCTCCCATCAAGGCGTCGAGCTCTTCTTTGCTGACGATGATCGGCAGGATCCCGTTTTTGAAGCAGTTGTTGTAGAAGATGTCGGCAAAGCTGGTGGAGATGATGCACCGGATCCCAAAATCGAGTAGCGCCCACGGTGCGTGCTCTCGCGAGGACCCGCACCCGAAGTTATCACCAGCAACCAGGATCTTGGCGTTCCGATACGGTTCGCGATTCAACACGAACTCGGGCTTCTCGCTACCGTCAGTATTGAAGCGAAGCTCCTCGAAGACGACTTTCCCGAGTCCGGTACGCTTGATCGTGCGCAAGTGCAGCTTGGGAATAATCTGATCGGTGTCGACGTTGATCATGTCGAGAGGCGCAGCCACGCCGTTGAGTTGATTGAACTTCTCCATGAAGAATGCTCCTAAGATGCAATCGGGCGATTAGCCAATGAGCTCGCGCACGTCGGTCAAGCGACCGGTGACGGCAGCAGCAGCAGCCATCGCCGGGCTAACGAGGTGCGTGCGGCCATCCCGCCCTTGGCGACCTTGAAAATTGCGGTTCGTTGTCGAGGCGCAACGCTCGCCGGGCTCAAGCTTGTCGGTGTTCATGGCGAGGCACATCGAGCAACCGGGCTCACGCCATTCGAAACCCGCCTCAGTCAACGTTTCGGCAATGCCCTCCGCCTCTGCTTGCTGCTTCACGAGACCGGACCCGGGCACAATCATCGCGCGCACGCCACTGGCGACCTTGCGACCTTTGGCTACTTTCGCCACGTCGCGCAAGTCCTCGATGCGGCCATTGGTACACGAACCGACGAACACGCGGTCAACCTTGACATCGGACATTGCCATGCCTGCTTCGAGGCCCATGTAGTCGAGCGCGCGCGACATCGCGGCGCGCTTCTCTTCACTGCCCGCAGTGTCGGGATCGGGCACTACCCCGGTGATCGGGACGACATCCTCCGGACTCGTCCCCCAGGTGGTGAGCGGCACGATATCGGAGATGTCCATGACCTCCTCGGTGTCATACGCCGCCCCTGGGTCGGACGGCAGCGTGCGCCAATGGGCAATCGCCTGCTCCCACATCTCGCCTTTCGGGGCCAGCGGCCGGCCCTCGAGGTAAGCGAACGTCGTGTCGTCAGGAGCAATCAGGCCCGCTCGGGCCCCCGCTTCGATCGTCATGTTGCTCACGGTCATGCGACCTTCCATCGATAACGCCTCGATAGCCGGCCCCGCGTACTCGATAACGTGGCCCGTACCGGCGCTCGTCCCCACCTTGCCGATCAGCGCGAGAATGAGGTCCTTTGCCGTGCAACCGAATGGCAGCTCGCCGTTTACGGTAATGCGCATCGAGCGCGCGGGCGCTTGTATCAGCGTTTGGGTTGCCAGCACGTGCTCGACTTCCGAGGTGCCGATCCCGAACGCGAGGGCCCCAAACGCGCCATGCGTCGCGGTGTGACTGTCGCCGCACACCAAGGTGATCCCAGGTAAGGTAAACCCTTGCTCCGGCCCGATGATGTGGACGATACCGTTTCGGGGATCGTCGAAGTGAAAAAGCTCGACACCAAACTCCTCGCAGTTACGGATGAGCGTATCGATCTGAAGCTGCGAATCTTCCTCGATGTCTTCATGCCGATCCGTCGCGATGTTGTGGTCGATGACCGCCAGCGTTGCGTCGGGACGACGCACCTTGCGACCGGTCACCCTCAAACCCTCGTAAGGCTGCGGGGTGGTCACTTCGTGGGTCAGGTGACGGTCGATGTAGAGTAGGCAGGTGCCGTCCTCCTCGACCGCAACGACATGGCTGTCCCAGATTTTCTCGAACAGGGTGCGCGGCTTCACCTTATCTTTCCTTGCTGCGTGGCTCGGGGAACTTGCAATTCTAACCCGGACCTAGAGCCCGCTTCACGATCGGTGGTCCCGGCCCTACGAACGCACCCGAGGGTACACTCAGTCGGGCCACCTGCGGCGCGGTATCCTTTGCTGTGCCGTTGGCAGACCTGAGACGAGCTATCATGCGCAGGGCCACCAGTTCGGGATGCACCCGCACGCTCCGGCAACAGCAAGGCGAGGGTCGATGGCAAAGTCAGCGGAAACCAACGAACCATATCTGGGGGAAAGCGGCATCGGAGTGTCGCTCCCACGAGTCGAAGACGAGCCATTGCTGCGTGGCACCGCACAGTTCGTCGACGATCTGAACTTTCCCGGGCAGGCTTATGCGGCATTCGTGCGTGCCCCGGTCGCCAATGCGCGATTGGGCGCGATCCGTGCAGAGCGGGCGCTCGCGCTCCCCGGTGTCCTGGCGGTTTGGACCGCAGCGGACCTCAAAGCCGACGCGGTCGGCGAGTTGCGTGCCGAGCTAGGGCTAAAAAACCAGGACGGATCCCCGCTGCATACGCCTTCACAACTTGCCCTAACC
>JACLAC010012325.1_pt1 | contig 25015 bp, 23 predicted proteins | sample 8027881 | NCBI WGS metagenome assembly JACLAC01 (sample SAMN15725517, study PRJNA655200) | protist metagenome | isolation source: fluorescence activated cell sorting (FACS) single amplified genomes of... | place: Spain: Blaines Bay Microbial Observatory, Mediterranean Sea | collected 2016-01-19 | reverse complement strand
TTGCTTACGGACGGTTTGGAAACATCAAGGTTGTCTGGCCAGAGTGGGCAGCTAATCTGGGCGTAGGCTGGCATTGGTGTTCAGATCAAGGATTCAGCGGAGGTTTTGGTTACGGGTTGCTTGTGAGTGAACGTCCAAAGATGACAACTAATTCATCTGATTGGACTGTTACCGCAGCCGAGGATAAATATTTTCAAGAACAACAAGAAAAAACTCGTGACAAAATTAACCAGCTAGCATTTTGGCCATTATACTCCGCTAGTTTTGGTTGGACATTCTAGACTGCTATTATGATTGAATGTGAATCACATAAGTAATCTCTGGATTCAAAGATCAGCTTGGTTAATAGCAATTAGACCAAAAACATTAGGAGCAGCTGTTGCCCCAGTCCTGATCGGTACGGCTTTAGCAATTTCAGATGGAATGTTTCATCTTCTTTCATGCCTATTATGTTTCTTAGCTTCAATTCTGATTCAAATTGGAACCAATTTTTCAAATGACTATTATGACTTTTTAAAAGGTGCAGATACTACGGAACGTCTCGGACCAAAGAGAGTAACACAATCAGGGCTCTTGGAACCTGATGCTGTGAAAAAGTTGTTTATAATTGTCTTTGGTTTGGCAGTGCTGTGTGGAGTTTTTCTGGTTGTCAGGGGTGGGTGGCCAATTTTACTGATTGGACTACTCTCAATTGCTTCAGGCATTCTTTATACAGGTGGACCGTTCCCTCTGGCATACCATGGGTTTGGTGACATATTTGTCCTTCTGTTTTTTGGTCCAATCGCAGTTTCAGGAACATATTATGTTCAAGCACTTGAGTGGAGAGAGTTGACGATTCTAGCGGGTCTCATTCCGGGATTAACCGCCACTGCGTTGATTTCGATAAACAACCTTCGTGATGCTCCAACTGATGTAAAAGTTAATAAGCGAACCTTGGCAGTAAAATTTGGGGAGAATTTTGTTCGGAGAGAGATTCAGTTCGCTCTAATTCTGAGTGGAGTTTTACCAATACTATTGGTTGTTATGAAACCAAGTCAATGGCCTGCCTTACTTAGTTTATTGGTGTTATGGCCAATTTTTGGTGTGATCAAAGTAGTCCTTTCAGATACAAAAGGTTGTGAGTTGAATGTGGTTTTGGTCACCACTGGAAAAATACTTTTGATTCAGTCACTTCTTTTTTCGGTGGGATGGACCGCGCCAGTTTTCTTGAGATAGTTATTGTTCTAAAAACTGAGAAAATAAAAAAAATAACTCTAAATCATTGAGAGTATTTGGTTTTTCTAAAACCCCATTAGCATGTCTTGCAAATCTTCCTTTATGGAGCCCACGAGTTTGATCAGGACTCTTTTAAGGGCATCTACCAAATTGGGTTCGTTGAGATTCCTCAACAGTGTCAACAATCTCTTGTTGTGAATCCATCACAAAGGACCAGAATTGCACAACCTTTTCGTAAATGAGTCCGCCGTGAAAGATAAGCAGATTTGCAGGGCTCCTGCCTTTAATAATCTTTAAGCTTCCTGATAAATTGATGTAGCCAACATGGTTGAGTTTTAACAGCCAACTCCAACGGATCTTCCTGTATAAAAGTACAAGTTTCGGTTCACTCTCTTCAGTACCTTTGGTAAGTTCCATAATGCCTGTTCGTCAAATGAAATGACCTATGTTGTTACATATAATTTGTTGCTTCATTTGCCCATGAGTCAAGAGTTGTTAGAGGCTTTTTTACTGCCAATACCTTTACAGTATTGAACGGCCTTAATGATGCGCCTTTATTCATCTTCGAATATACTCGTTGAGATTGTCTCTGCATAGAGCACCTTAAAGTCAGAATCAATTTTTTTCTCATAATTTGGCAAATTGAGCAAAATTTGGAATTGTTCTGGTTAATTTTCTTTGTTTTTTTGCAGAAGTGGAAACACTTCCTAGTGCTGAAAAACTAATCCATCATCCAACAGTTGAACATCGCCTCAATCGTACCGATCAGCAACTCCAATGTGGTCAGCATTATTAAACATTCCTCTTTGAAGAACCGTCACCGTTTTAAAAAAGAGATTTGGTTGTACTGGAAACTAGGTGTCTTGCCTCCATGGTACTTCGCCAACTGTCACTCATGATGAAATCATTTACTACCTGACTTCCTCTGAGTGAGTCAGTAGGTCATCTTTTGCCATTTTCCTTGGGGTAAAAGTCCAGATGATGAACACAAAATAAAAAAGGGGATCTCTTCGAGACCAAGGAAACAAGATTTTCAATTGTTATCTTAGTCATTTGCCTCTCTCTTCTATATTTTTGGATGCCAGCAACGAACCCGATGTTTGTCGTTATGGTCCTGCCAAGGTGGATCGGTTTCGCATTCTTTGTTCGCTTTCGAACACCGATCCCTGAATCGACACCCAATCAACATCGAGCCAAGCTGAGGCAGAGTCCCAGGGATTGGTTCAAATTCGACATCAGCCTTTCCAGGTCGTGGTCGAGCTTGCTGAAGAGCGATAGTGTAAGGATGTGCAGGGTCCTCCAATTGCTCAACCGGTAGATCTTCAACTACTTCTCCGGCATACATGATAACAACCCGGTCTGCTAGAAAGCCGACCACATCCAAATCATGTGAGATGAAAAGTAAGGCCATTTTACGTTCTTTTTGAAGATTTTTGATTAGCCTAAGAATCTGTGCTTGTGTAGTTACGTCCAGAGCGGTTGTTGGCTCATCTGCAATCAATAAATCGGGCTCACAGATAAGGGCCATGGCTATCATCACTCTTTGCCGCATACCACCAGAAAATTGATGGGGATACCACTCCAGCTTGTTTTCAACATCACGAAGCCCCACTTTCTCCAAGAGATCAGCAATATTCTCACTTCGATCTTTATTTCTTAAAGATGAATGCTCTTTCAGTACTTCATCAAGTTGCTCATGAATCGTTAGTACGGGATTCAACGCAGTCATCGGTTCCTGAAAAATCATTGCCATTTCTTTTCCTCGCAACTCACGCCATCGCTTGTTACTAGCATTGGAAAGATCTTTGCCTCTCCACAAGAGTTCACCTTGATGCTTAGCTATTATTTTGTTCGAAAGCAAACCCATCATTGACAAAGCGGTCATCGATTTCCCACAGCCAGATTCTCCGACGAGACCGACGGTCTCCTGCTCATTGATTGATATATTGACCTTTTTGAGTACCTGGACAGGTCCATCCTCAGTCTTTAGACTCAAGTCATAGTCTTTCAGTGATAATAATTTGGATTTATATTCGGAGTATTGCATTCAGAAATATAAATGGTTGAGTTCATAATTACTGTGAAGGTACTTGGAAATCTCTTCAGAATTTTTTTTAATTTTTTATCTCTTGGAACCGGCCACTTTCTGCATCTTCAAGGTATTGATGTTGATGCACAACCATTCCCCAATCTGACAAAGTAATAACTGAGTAGATTGGTGGTTCTTTGATCAATTGAAATGGCAAATTACCAGTTGTGAAAGTAAATTGGTGAACTGTCGAAGGTTGACATGAAAAAGGCATCCTACGCCAAACACCATGCAAGGACCTGTGAAGATGCCCAAAGAATAAATGTTTAACGTTTGAATGAGAATTCAGAATCTCCCCAAATATCTCTCCATCAGTAAGATTGCAGTTGTCCATTTCCCTCATACCCACTTTGAAAGGTGGATGGTGAAGAAAGACATAAATAGGATTCTTTAAATGTTTCTTTAATTCGTTACGCAACCAGTCTTGCCTTTTTTCACAATAACTACCCGCAACTTGACCTTCCTGCAAAGTATCCAAAAAGAGATAGACATCCCCATCTGATTGTATTTTGGATTGAATGAAACCATGCAGATCTGTTGCTGTTTCTGGAAAAACACCTTTGAATGTTTCTCTTTGGTCATGATTTCCAAGCACAAGTTGATATCTTATTTCATATTTTTCAAGTAGTGCCCTAAGTAATTGATAAGATTGCACATCACCTTCATTGCAAAGATCACCTGTGATTACTAGTAGATCTAAATCAGAATGTCTTAGCTTGATATTAGCCAAAGCCTGCTCAAGACGATAGCCAGGGTCTATCTCATGGATTTTCTGCCCTTCAGGAACGAGGTGAAGATCAGTTAATTGTATGATTTTCATAGCTCCTCTTTGTGCGATTCATTGGGTAATATCCTTTGAAAATAACTAGAATGGTAATGATCGATCCAATAAAAAATAAAACCTTCAAAGGGAATTTTGTCAATTCAGGTGCGCTTGACTTTCTTGCGAAGCTAAACAAGCATCTTTCTTTAATTTGGAAATTATTGTCTCACATATTTTTTTGGATACGAACACTCGAGCATACGAATTCATGGAATATTTTATCCAGCAACTCATCAATGGAGTAACGCTTGGCTCGATCTACGGGTTGATCGCAATAGGATATACAATGGTATATGGTATCATTGGGATGATCAATTTTGCTCATGGTGATATCTTCATGATCAGCGCCTTCATTGCCTTGATCGGATTGCTTATCCTTTTTGGTGCTGGAATTAGCTGGCTACCCTTCGTGTTGTTGACTGTTTTGATTCTTTCTATGTTCCTGACGGCAGCCTGGGGTTGGGTGGTTGAGAGAATTGCTTACCGTCCACTTAGAGGCTCTTTCCGATTGGCACCTTTGATCTCTGCGATTGGTATGTCGCTCTTCCTGCAAAACTTCGTTCAAATTGCCCAGGGTGCTCGAATCAAACCATTACCTCCAGTAGTTAGCGGAGGATTTATTTTGATGGATAGCGGTGATTTTACTGTAAATCTTAGTTATTTACAGATTGTCATTGTTGTACTGACTTTGGTTTTGATGACAGGGTTTTCTTTGCTCATTTCCAAAACAGCTTTGGGTCGCCAACAAAGGGCTTGTGAACAGGATAGGACGATGGCAGCTCTAGTTGGAATAAATGTGGATCGTACAATTTCCCTGACATTTGTAATCGGAGCTGCACTTGCTTCGGTGGCAGGTCTGATGTTCCTGCTATACTATGGAGTTATCGACTTTTTCATTGGTTTCCTAGCTGGAATCAAGGCGTTCACCGCTGCTGTCCTAGGTGGAATTGGTTCTTTGCCAGGAGCAATGCTGGGAGGGTTACTGATTGGACTGATTGAAACTTTCTGGTCCGCTTACTTCACAATCGAATACAAGGATGTTGCTGCCTTCTCCATATTGGTGTTGGTATTGATATTCAGACCCACTGGATTGCTTGGTCATCCTGAAATTGAAAAAGTCTAATGTCAGTCCTGAAACCGAAAAACCTCAATTCTATCTTGAAAGATAGCTTCATCATTGGGCTGATTACTTTGGTTTTGGCAGTCCCGATTGTCGGCCTTCCAACCATCAATTCCACTGAAGGATTACAGATTGAACCTCGATGGTCAGTAGTTGTTTTGATGGTCCTGGGTGTTTTTTTTGGACGTCTTTTGTTGAATTTATGGTGGCATCGTGAGCCAAATTTATCTAGTTCGACTATTATCCAAAATATACCGCTTCTTCAATCGCTCCAACAGCTACTAAAATTCATCCTACCCATTGGGCTCATCTTCGCGTTGATTTTGCCAACAATGCCTTTTGCCTCACGTTATGTCATGGATGTGGCAATTCTGGTCATCACTTACATCATGTTGGGTTGGGGACTCAACATTGTCGTGGGGCTAGCTGGTTTGCTAGACTTGGGTTACGTTGCATTTTACGCAATTGGTGCTTATTCATACGCTCTTTTGGCGAACTACTTCGACTGGTCCTTTTGGATCTGCTTGCCAATGGCCGGGGTGTTTGCTGGAATTTCAGGAATACTGCTTGGATTCCCTGTCTTGCGTTTACGCGGAGATTACTTGGCAATCGTGACACTTGGTTTTGGAGAAATCATTCGAGTCATCTTATTGAATTGGTACGAATTTACAGGTGGTCCAGATGGAATATCTGGCATACCTCGCCCCAGTTTTTTTGGATTAGAATTCAAGCGAAGTTCCGAAGGAACTTTCTCAGGTTTTTTTGGGCTGGATTACAGCTCAATGCACCGAATTATTTTTCTTTATTATTTGATTCTTGCTTTAGCTCTATTGACAAACTTTGTCACATTGAGGTTGCGGAAACTTCCAGTCGGTCGTGCTTGGGAAGCATTGAGAGAAGATGAGATTGCCTGCCGCTCTTTGGGAATCAACCCAACAAACACAAAGTTGACGGCTTTTGCAATTGGAGCAACATTCGGAGGACTTGCAGGATCTTTTTTTGCCACAAGACAAGGTTTTATCAGCCCTGAAAGCTTCACATTCATTGAATCAGCGGTAATCTTAGCGATTGTGGTTTTGGGGGGGATGGGAAGTCAGATTGGAGTCGTACTGGCTTCAGTAGTATTGATTGGAGGAACGGAATTATTCAGAGAGTTAGAAGAATACAGAATGTTGGCTTTCGGAGCCCTGATGGTAGGAATCATGATTTGGAAGCCAAAGGGACTGCTTGCAAATCGTGAACCGACAATCCGAATTAAAGTTGAAGGCAGTTCATGAGTGATCTTCTAGCAGTGAATCACCTCACCATGCGTTTTGGGGGACTAACAGCAATTGATGATGTTTCATTTGCCGCAAAAAATAAGGAAATCACTGCGATCATTGGCCCCAATGGCGCTGGAAAAACAACAGTCTTCAATTGCCTAACCGGTTTTTACAAGCCAACGGTAGGGGAGTTACTGCTTCAAGGAGATTCCCTGATACACCGTTTAGAGAGACTGGAAGACTTTGTAGTTGCCCAAAAAGCAAGGGTGGCAAGAACATTTCAGAACATCCGGCTTTTTCCAGCCATGTCAGTCTTGGAAAATCTCCTCGTTGCTCAACATAATAAGTTGATGCTGGCTTCAGGCTGGACGATAAAAGGTCTATTTGGATTGAGTTCCTACAAAAAGGAAGAGGCTCAGGCTATTGAATTGGCCAAGTACTGGTTAGATAAAACGAATTTAATGAAGCGGGCAAATGACAACGCTAGTGATTTGCCATATGGAGACCAACGTCGCCTAGAAATTGCCAGGGGGATGTGCACAGATCCCAGGATGCTCTGCTTGGATGAACCTGCAGCTGGGATGAATCCAAAGGAATCAGCTGAGTTGAACTCTCTTCTTCAATTCATTCGAGATGAGCACAAGATTGGGGTACTTTTGATTGAGCACGATATGAGCGTCGTCATGGAAATCTCTGATCACATCATCGTTTTGGATTATGGCAGAAAAATAGCTGAGGGTTCTCCTGAGCAGGTTCGTAATGATCCTGCGGTAATCAGGGCCTATTTAGGTGAGGATGAGGACGAAAAGTTACCACCAGAGGTAACCGCAGATCTTCAGAGTGATAAAGCCCATGGCTGAGATGCTCATCATCAAAGGATTAGAGACTTTTTATGGAAAGATCCAAGCTCTACGTGGTGTTGATCTTCATATCAATAAAGGGGAGATTGTAACTCTAATTGGAGCAAATGGGGCTGGAAAATCTACGCTCCTGATGAGTATTTGTGGACGGGTAAAGGCGAGATCTGGAGCAATTGTTTTAGAGGGGTTAGACATCACCAAGGCCCAGACACATGAAATCATACAGATGGGAGTGTCTCAATCACCCGAGGGTAGAAGAATCTTTCCAAGAATGACAGTAATGGAAAACCTTCAACTTGGAGCGACTACAAATCAAATGGCCTATTTTGATGAAGATGTAGCAAAGGTCTTTGATTTATTTCCCAGGCTCAATGAACGTAAAAACCAACGTGGAGGTACGCTATCAGGGGGTGAACAGCAAATGCTTGCTATTGGTAGGGCTTTGATGAGTCGCCCCAAGCTGTTACTGATGGATGAACCTTCCCTAGGGATCGCACCCATTTTGGTGAGGCAGATCTTTCAAGCGATCGGGCGGATCAGCAAAGAAGAGCATGTGACAATTTTTCTGGTGGAACAAAATGCTTTTCATGCACTCAAGCTAGCGGATCGGGGGTATGTCATGGTAAATGGAGATATTTCAATGACAGGAACAGGATTAGAACTTCTTGCTCGGCCAGAGGTGCGAGCAGCTTATTTAGAAGGAGGAACGCACTGATGGATGCTGGTTGGACTGTTTTCTTTATCTTTACTGTCTTGATTGCAGGAGGGGCCGCCTTTCTAATGGGACAAGCCATTGCTATAACCTGGCGTCCTATTTGGCAGTGTGTTTCCTATGGAATTTTACTCGGATTTGCTGAAAGATTTATGGTGTTTGCTCTATTTGAGGGTGAATTACTTTCTTTCAATGCTTATATTGTTGATACGTTTGTTTTGGTCGCAATTTCTTTAATTTCATTTCGCAAAACCTACGTAGAAAAGATGGTGCGACAATATCCATGGCAATTTGAGAATCAGGGTCCATTTTTTTTGAATACTAAGAGTACCAACTGACGTTACAGGGAATCGGACACCCACAAACGTCGCTTCGCTGCCCAAGCAGCAAAACTGGCCATTTGGCCTTACTGATGAGGAGATCAAATGAGGGCATTTAAAACTCTGCTGGTAGCTGGTCTGCTGGCTGCCTTGTCTGGTATACCTGCCTATGCAGAGATTACCATTGCAACCGCAGGACCTATGACCGGTCAATACGCCAGTTTTGGTCAACAAATGAAAGCAGGGGCCGAGATGGCAGTGGCTGACATCAATGCGAAGGGTGGAGTTCTGGGCGAAATGCTAAAGTTGGAGGTTGGGGATGACGCATGTGACCCTAAGCAAGCAGTGGCAGTTGCAAATGAGATGGTAGGCAAGGGTGTAGTTTACATGGCAGGTCACTTCTGCTCTGGTTCATCTATTCCAGCTTCTAAGGTGTATGAAGAAGAAGGAATCATTCAGGTCTCACCAGCTTCCACGAATCCAAAGTTGACGGATGAAGGAGGGCCAAACGTGTTTCGAGTCTGTGGTCGGGACGACCAGCAAGGAGAAGTGGCAGGTAAGTTCCTCGCAGGCGTTTATCGAAGCATGAACATTGCGATCGTTCATGATAAGACGGCCTATGGCAAAGGATTGGCTGATGCAACCATGGCCTCCATGAACAAATATGGAAAGAAGGAAACCCTTTATGAAGCCTACACCGCGGGTGAGAAAGACTACACAGCCCTCGTTTCCAAGTTGAAGAAGAACAACATCCAGGTTTTGTATGTTGGAGGCTACCATTCAGAGGCTGGCTTGATGGTTCGCCAAATGCGAGATCAAGGTATGAACACTGTACTTGTATCTGGTGATGCTCTGGTCACAGATGAATACTGGCAAATTACTGGAGATGCTGGTGAAGGGACATTGATGACTTTCAGCCCAGATCCCAGAAAGAACCCAATTGCAATCCCATTGGTGAAAGCTTTCCGCGAAAAAGGAATTGAGCCAGAGGGATATGTTCTATACACCTACGCTGCCATCCAAGTCTTTGCGCAGGCTGCGGAAGCCGCAGGAAGCACAGACATGGATAAGATCCTGAAGGTGATGAACAGTACAAAATTCAGCACTGTTCTTGGTGAACTAGGTTTTGACAATAAAGGTGACGTGAGCCTACCAGGTTATGTTTTCTACATTTGGAAAGATGGAAACTACGACTATCTTTGATTCGATATATATTAAAATATGGGTATTTTTTAATCATTGATCTACTTTACTTCGGGAGCATTTGAATTTTGTTCTGTTGATCTGGGCTTCCGGAGTCCTACTTGCCCTCCAAGACTTCATACTCATTATTGAAAAATCCCCCAAGTGATCTCCGTTCGAAACCTGTATAAACATTTTGGTGGAGTCCAGGCAGTAAACGGGATTAGTCTAGAAATCAAAACAGGGTTGATCACAGGATTAATCGGTCCCAATGGAGCTGGAAAAACCACTTTATTCAATCTGATTACAGGGATTTTTCCACCTGATCAAGGACAAATCCTGCTTGATGGAGAAGACGTAGCTGGATTCAAACCACACCAACTTTTCTCCAAGGGACTTCTTAGAACCTTTCAAATTCCTCACGAGTTTCACAGTTTGACAGCACGGGAGAATTTGATGATGGTTGCCCCGAATCAATTGGGTGAAAGCCTCATAAGTGCTTGGTTTCAGCGCAAAACTCTTCATCAGCAAGAGAGAGAGATTGCCATGAAAGCAGATGAAGTCATGGAATTTCTCAACATTCGACATGTCGCAGATGAGCTAGCTGGAAATTTGTCTGGTGGACAGAAGAAATTGCTAGAATTAGGTCGAACAATGATGGTTGATGCCAAGGTCGTGATTCTGGATGAAGTCGGAGCTGGGGTTAACCGGACTTTGCTGAGAGAAATTGGAGATGCAATTGAGTTGATGAATCAGCAGAAAGGATACACCTTCTGTATGATTGAACATGATATGGATTTCATCAGCCGACTCTGTAATCCAGTGATCGTGATGGTGGAAGGAAAGCTGCTAACTGAAGGCTCAGCAGAAGAAGTGAAATCCAATGAAATGGTGATAGAAGCTTATCTGGGTCGTGGAGCTTCATAAGGTCTGAGCTAAGAAATATTTGTAAAACAGGAAATGAGTTACCTCCTCGGTGAAAATTTGACTGGTGGTTATGGAACTGGAGATATTCTCAAGGGCTGCACAATCTCTGCAGCACAAAGAGAAATTTCTGTTGTTGTTGGCCCAAACGGAGCAGGTAAATCGACCGCTATGAAGGCGATGTTGGGTATGCTGAAGGTCCTGAAAGGGAGAGTTACGCTTGCGGGGCAGGACATCACGAACATATCCCCACAACAAAGAGTTCAACTTGGTATGGCCTTCGTTCCTCAAACCAATAATGTCTTCAATAGCATGACCGTTGAAGAAAATCTCGAACTCGGTGCGTATGTTCGCACTGATGACTATTCAGATACGATGGGTCAGGTCTATGAGCTTTTTCCTGTGCTGAAAGAAAAGCGTCTCCAACCAGCAGGAGAACTCTCTGGAGGACAGCGACAACAAGTTGCTGTGGGGCGAGCTTTGATGACAAAACCGAGTGTGTTGATGCTCGACGAACCAACAGCAGGTGTCTCTCCAATTGTCATGGATGAGCTGTTCGACCGCATCATTGAGGTAAAAAAAACAGGAATTGCGATTTTAATGGTAGAACAAAACGCTCGACAGGCACTTGCAATCGCTGACAAGGGATTTGTATTGGTGACAGGCCAGAATCGCTTTACAGATTCTGGTCAAGTTCTCCTTGCCAATAAGGAAGTTCGTCGCACCTTTCTTGGTGGATAGTGATGGATTTTCTGAACGCGATCGTTCTAATTTCGAATTACGTACTAATTCCTTCTTTGGTTTATGGGTCACAACTTGCCCTTGGTGCCCTGGGGGTGACGATTGTCTTTGGCATCATGCGCTTCGCTAATTTTGCGCATGGTGAAATGATGTCCTTTGCAACAGTCTGCACGATCTTTATCACATGGTGGTTTCAGTCATTTGGTTTGACTGCCGGAATCATTCCCACAGCTCTCCTTGCCCTCCCTTTTGGAATCCTGATCACGAGCTTATTGGTCTGGGGTACTGAGCGAAGTATTTTTAGCTATTATCGTCAAAGGAAGAGCAAGCCTGTAATCTTTGTGATCGCCTCCGTTGGTGTTATGTTCATGCTTAATGGGATCGTCAGGTTATTCATTGGGACAGATGAAATCATTTTCATGGATGGTCTAAAATTTATCATCAAAGCCGGAGAATTTAAAAAATGGTCGGGTCTCAAAGAAGGTTTATCGCTAAAGCAAACTCAGGTTCTAACTGTCCTATTGGCGATTATAGCAGTCGCCTGGGTGTTTTGGTTCCTACAAAAAACCAAGATGGGTAAGGCGATGAGAGCTTTCTCAGACAATGAAGATCTGGCATTACTATCAGGTATTAATCCTGAAAAAGTAGTGCGAGCAACATGGTTTATCAGCGCTGTCCTCATTACTCTAGCAGGTGTCCTCTATGGTCTTGATAAAAGCTACAAACCACTAGTCTATTTCCACCTGCTACTCCCAATTTTTGCTGCAGCCATTGTTGGTGGCATTGGGCAACCCATTGGGGCCATTCTAGGAGGCTACATTGTCGCTTTCTCAGAGGTAACGGCTACCTACGCATTCAAAAAATTCCTTAGATACCTTGGTCCCGAAGGTTGGTCTCCTGATAGTTTAGTCCAATTTCTTAGTACAGAATATAAGTTTGCGGTTTCTTTCTTGATTCTGGTCTTGGTCCTTTTGATTCGGCCAACAGGTCTTTTCAAAGGCAGAGTGCTTTGAGCAATTCGCATCGGGCTGTCATTAGTTTTGCAATCATGGCTCTCCTGCTTTGGATGGTAGGAACGATACAGTCTTGGAACGTGAGCCTCGCTATACTGAATCTTTGCCTGATTTCAGCGATCATGTCCCTAGGACTAAATATCCAGTGGGGCTATGCAGGTTTATTCAATGCTGGAGTAATGGCTTCAACAGCATTAGGAGGACTGGCTGCGGTTTTAGTATCTCACTCTCCAGTTGGTAAAGCATGGGCTGCTGGAGGATTAGATACAGGACTAGCTCTAATGACTTTGGTTTTGACTGTCTTAGGTGCCTGGTGGATTAGAAGGAAAGTACCAGAAGGCTACCTTCGAAAAGTCATGTTCTTGATATGGCTTCTCTGCGGATATGCGTTTTTACGCTATTTCTATGAACAAGCTTCGCTAAATATAGAAGCAGTCGATCCAGCACAAACAGGGTTTCTGGGAGGACTGGGTCTTCCTATTTTAATTTCTTGGATAGTCGGTGGAATAGCCGCATCTGGATTAGCTTGGGTAGTTGGGCGAGTTGCTCTCGGGCTACGCTCAGACTACTTTGCGATCGCTACGCTTGGGATCTCAGAGATCATGATCTCCATTCTGAAGAATGAGGATTGGTTAACGAGAGGCGTGAAAAATGTCACGGGCTTGGAGCGACCTGTCCCTTACGAAGTAGACCTTCAACAAAGCCAGTGGTTTATGGATTTGGTCATCAGATTACACCCTGTTGATCCAAACCAAATCAGACGGGAAGCTCTCCAAGAGATGGTGATATCGGCTTCAGGGGTCTTCGTCAAGCTTTGCTATTCGGGACTATTCCTCATAGTGCTCCTAATAATCCTTGGCTTGGCTGCACTAGCCTTGAATTCTCCTTGGGGCAGAATGATGCGTGCGATTCGTGACAACGAAGTTGCTGCTGCTGCAATGGGAAAGGATGTGACGAACCGTCATCGGCAGGTATTCATTTTGGGGTCGGCGGTCATTGGTGTTGCGGGAGCAATGCTTACCACATTGGATGGTCAATTTACGCCCGGAACTTATATTCCTTTACGCTTCACATTCCTGATTTGGGTTATGGTAATCATCGGAGGAAGTGGTAATAACCTCGGGGCGGTCCTAGGGGCTTTTATCACTTGGTTTACTTGGATTGAAGCGGAGCCTGCGGCGCTTTGGGCGGTAGAAAACTTAAACTCATTGCTCAGTGATGAGAATCCTCTCCGACAACATTTTATTGACGTTGCCCCTCATTTGAGGATGGTAGTTATGGGGCTGATTCTTATTCTGGTGCTCAGGTTTCGGCCAGAGGGAATCTTGCCGGAGAGAAACATTAGTAGTAATTAATTGGAATTTTTTTAAGAGACCAGCCCTCATTGGGCAGGTCTTGTGAAAATTACTCAGTGGAATCGAATAGTCTTAAATGATCTATCAGCTATTTCGAACTCTCGATATGAGCCAAATGTTTCACCGACACCATTCAACTCTACGTTAGTAGCACCAACATAATCGATTGGTCCACCGCTATTTAAAATACTGAGGCCTTTTGAAAGTTCACCTGGAAGGATCTTAGTGCCAGGGGCATTAGCGACGGCAAGTAAGTTGTCTTTAATTGATCCCCCATTTGTGGAGCGGGCCCTTTGCATCGCAAGAACTAAAAGAGATGCTGCATCGTAAGATTCACCAATAAATGGGCCGTTATTGTTTATTCCAGAACCAGATGCGATTTTCTTGAAAAGTTCAGCGCCATTTGATGCCGAGCCAGGAACCGTTCCGAAAGAACCAGTTAGATCGCCATCAACATTCGTGTGCAACCTATCGCCAAACATTCCGTCTGCTAGGATAAATCTATCGAAAGCACCGCTATCGATTGCTGGTTGTATGATCCCGGGACCACCTTGATCTACATAACTAAAAACCGCCAGGGCTTCACCACCCGCTGAGTCCAAAGTTGCAACTTCTGCTGAGTAATCAGCTTTGCCACTTTCAGCTGGTATTGCTACGGTAATCTCACCGCCAAGATTTTTAAAAGCATTTACAAATGAATCTGACAGACCCTTACCATAATCACTGTTGACATATGTTACAGCTACCGATCTGATTCCGCGTGACATTGTGATTTTTGCTAATAACTGACCTTGCCTGGCGTCGGAAGGGGCTGTGCGGAAGAAATAACCATTATCTGATATAGTTGATAGAGCAGGCGAAGTTGCCGAAGGAGAAACCATTGGTATGCCATTGGGGACTGCAACATTATTGGCGACCGCTATAGTAACGCCTGAACAATCAGCTCCCATTATACCGACAACTTTCTCTGCTGTAACCAGCCTCTCAGCAGCAGCAGTGGCAGCAGCTGCATCTATACATGTAGAATCAGCACGAACAGGAATAATTTTTTCACCACCTAGCAGATTCCCTGAATCCGAAGCCTCTTTGAAGGCTAGTTCTGCTGAGCCTGCCATATCCGCTGTAAGAGATTCAATCGGTCCCGTAAAGCCAAGAATGATTCCCATCTTGATGTCTGCGAATGCTGCGGTAGGTAGTATCAAGCTTCCCGCTATCATCATCAAAACTTTTTTGAAAAATTTGTTTCTCATCATTTTTCCCTCTTAAAAAGCAGACGTGTTAAGAATTTAAGAACATCTAGAGTTTGTTCAGAATTAACTGCATAGAACCGAAATTGCTGCCTACAAGTCATTTCTGAAACACCTTTTTTACACGGATTTACTGAAAAGGTCTACAAAGTCTATTTTCAAGCTTTTGTGCGATTCTGAAACCTGACTTAATGGATTTTGAGCTCATCAAGTCAAAGAATTATTTTGATGTTTCGAAAATAGCCTTTTATCAGTGTGCGCAGCAAAATCAATTTATTTAAATTTCTATTGTGAAGACCCGCTTAACAATTTGAGAAAGGTTCCTATGGTGTACGATGTCATTGTAGCTGGTTTAGGCGGAATGGGCAGTGCGACAGCCTGGCAATTAGCTAAGAAAGGGCACTCTGTTTTGGGCATTGAGCGTTTTTCACCGTCACATGATCAGGGATCCAGTCATGGAGACAGTCGGATTATTCGTTTGGCATATTTTGAGGATCCAGCCTACGTACCACTCCTGAAAAGAGCTTATGAACTTTGGAGTGAAGCTGAGATAGCCTCTGGGAAGGACCTTTTCACGGAAACTGGGGGACTGATGATTGGTCCTAGTGATTCAAAGACAGTGGCTGGAGCGCTTCATTCAGCGGAGGAATGGGATCTTGGTCATCAAATGCTCGGTTACGAGGAAATGAAAGAACGCTTTCCGCAGTTCATTTTGAAAGAAGATGAGATTGCTCTGTTTGAAGAAAGGGCAGGATTCGTCCGGCCGGAGAGAAGCTGTGCAACCCATAATCAATTGGCAGAGCAGTCTGGTGGAAAAATGCATTTTGGAGAACAATTCTTATCATGGTACCCAGATGGGAATGGCGTTCAAGTCGTCACAGATAAAGGGACTTATCGAGCAAATCGACTAGTGATCTCAGGGGGTTCCTGGAATCCAAAGCTGTTGCTAGATTTGAAAATCCCGTTTGATGTTAAACGTTTAACATTATTTTGGTTTGACGTTGAAAATATGGATCAGTGGCAGTTAGGGAGAATGCCTATATACATTTGGGAGCCAAGTGATATTGAACAATTTTACGGATTTCCTGCGATTGATGGGCCCGGGGGTGGAGCCAAGGTGGCATATTTTAGGGTGGGCCCGGAGTGTGATCCTGACCAAGTTGACAGAACCGTACTTCCTGAGGAGATTGAGTTGATTAGACAAGCGACAGTTAGATTAAATAAATTGTACGGGGCTCCACTTAGAACAGCTACCTGTCTTTATACAAATACCCCGGATGAGCACTTCGTTATCGGGTTACATCCTGAGTATCCTCAAGTGTCTTTAGCAGCAGGTTTTTCTGGACATGGATTCAAGTTTGCGAGTGTGATTGGAGAGGTTATGTCAGATCTGGCAATTCAGCAGTCAACAGAACATCCAATTAGCCTTTTTTCTCCAAATAGATTCCGAAACTGAGTTGGATTTGAGTTTCTTTATTTCCAAATCGCTCTGCATTAGCAGATCAGTTACGAGATAGTATTTTTCAATACTGAATTTTTTTGAATAGATATAATTATAAATCATAAAATTTTGGAGTTGGAAAGAAATAACAGCTATATTCCTCCCGTCACTTTACTTCAATAAAATTTGTGGATAAGTCAGTAAAGGTGTAAAAACGGTTTTTATTACCAACTAAAATTATTCATCTGGAAATCTGGCTGGGCTTTATGTTTTTGAATCTCGGCATTGATTTTCTGATCAGAAGCATCCCTCAAAATTCCATCACGCACCCAGACGCCTGCAATTCCAAATTTTTTTGCACCCTGGATATCGTGCTCTATTGAATCCCCTATCGCGACAGTTCGCATCTTTGCAAAAGAATACTCTCTTTCAGAAAATTTATACATCTCTTCATACGGCTTACCGATCCAGATGACTTTACCACCTGATGATTCGTAATATTCTGCAATTTTACCAGCTCCATAGGCGAGACCTTGTGGCGTGAGCATCCATTTGTCAGGATTCAGGCAAACACAGGGTAGTTTTTTGGACAGAGGAATCTCCAACTTCTTGATAGCTTTCTCCCAAGATTCTTCCTCGCCACGACTACCACTAAGAATCAACACGTCTGCATCTTCCGGATAGGCTACTTCCTTGAGCGTTGATCCCAAAAGGGGAGACCGGTCTTCGTCTCGAGCTAACACCCAACATCTTGATCCATCTTCAAGTCCAAGCTCAGACAATCCTCCAGTAAAAAGGTAATGCCCTACCTCCCCAGAAGTAACGACACCCCCAAAGAATTCTCTATGTAGCCCCAGCTGTTCCATGCGCTGATAATTTTTCTCTGCTCTTTTCGCTGAATTGGAGAGAAGAATTACTGTTTTTTGGGCTGCTTGGAGGTTCTGAAGAGCTTCAACGACACCTTTAAAAATAGATTGGCCATTGTGTAGTACTCCATATTGATCTAGCAGGAAAGTTTCATATCTATGGGAAAGTTCTTCAAGTTTGGTGAAGGGGATATTCAGCATGGCTTAGATACTTAGTAAGCCCTTCCAGGCAAGTCGAGCGGTTCCTGCAGCAGCTTGATCAGAGGCAACATTCTGCATTTGAATTGGGAGTTGCTTTTGGCGAAGTGCGGTCCAAACGGAATTTTTTGAACCACCTCCGACTGTACGAAGTGACTTTAAGACTGGGCCTCCAAGTTCATTTAAACGATTGTAGGCCAGTGCTTCCACTGCGCTCATTCCTAACAAAAGACCATGAAGGAAAGTTTGGTCATCTGTAGGCCTTGGCTCTAAGCGTGGTGGGAAGGAAGGGTCATTGATTGGAAATCTCTCTCCAGGTTTCAGCAAGGGATAGTAATCGAGGTCTAATATTGTTTCAGGGTCAATATTTCTGGAAAGTTTAAGAAGTTCCTTATCTGAAAAAAAATGAGTGAGTACGTTGCCACCAGTATTTGAGGCTCCACCTGGTAACCACTGATCACCAATTCGATGACTGTAGATACCATATTCAGGAGCAAAAACTGGTTGATCGCTTAGAATCTTAACAACAAGAGTCGAACCAAGTGAAGTGACCCCATCCCCAATTTCGGATGCACCCGTTGCCAAGAAAGCAGCACAACCATCCGTAGTCCCTGAAACGATTTTGATGTCATTTGAAAGTCCAAAGCGAACGGCAATCTTTTGGTCAATCTCACCTGTGACTTGACCGGGTTCTTTTGGATCTGGAAGTAACTCACGTCGAGCTTTTGTTTGGGAGATCCAATTAGGCCATTCTCTAAGGATGGGATCATACCCTGTTTTCAGCGAGTTATTCTCGTCACTCCATCGGTATTCGCCAATAAATTTTCCGAGTGCCCAGTCTGCTTGGTGAAGCGCTCGGTGACATCCATCAAGTTCCTGAAGCTTCATCAACTTTGCCAATCCAGAAGTGGCTCCATGCGCAGCACTTTCTCTTGCAGCATACTGACGAATCTGCTCAAGAATATCAGGATCTTCGACAGGATCATTATACATCAGAGCATCGCCAATGGGTTCCTGCTTATTGTTGAGCGCCAACATCGTCCCAGACGTCCCATCGACGGAGATTCCAGCAACCTGATTCCATTGATCATTCGATTCTATCCGCAATTGCGCCAGAGTGGATTCTACGGACTTCCACCAAACAGCGGGGTTTCGATGATTTGAACCGAAATCTGACATAAGGCTGGATCGCTGAGCTACCACATCAAATTTTGAATTCATCAAAACTGCTCGCACACCAGAGGTGCCGATGTCAATTCCGAGGACCAGGGCAGATTCTAGAGAGGATGTCATCTAAGTTGGATTTGTTGAGTAAGATCAAGCTGAGGCATTTCGTCGAGCCAATTCCTGTCTATACTTCTCCGCATCCCAATTCAGAAGTGCTGCTTCATCATTGAAAGTCAACTTTTGAACTCTATCGTTGGGTTGTAACCGAGATGCAACTTCTTTCAGAGACAATAACATTTCATCGGTGCCACGAGGGGCTTGCTTGTGTACCAACACGGCTTGAGCAGGGACGATTAAGGCTTTGGGAAGGCTTTCATTTTGATTCTGCTCAAACTGGGTTAGAGTTGAACTCGATTTCAGAAGTTGTACACCTGAACCCAGAAAAATGACGTGGTCAGGGTAAAGTGAACCCTTTTCTACCTTTTCCAGAGAAATAGTGTCGTGGGCTATTCCTTGGGCAAAGAATTCGGCATCTCGATAGTTAGATTCTTCTGGAAGAGCCAAATTAGACTTCGGTATTTTGACCTCTCTTTTAGAGCGCCTAAGCCTTTGGTGTACTTCCAATAAAAGTTTATGCGCCTCTTCAATTGAAGAGGCAGCTACGACCAACCCATGATTTCCAAGGATCAAGACATTCGTTTTGTTTGTGATCTTTGATTGTATCTCACGAGCCAGCGGTAATCCGGGCCTTCTGTAAGGAATGAAAACCCAATCAAGGCCTCCCAAAGGAGTAGCTAAAAGCTTTTCAGCATTTTGAAGGACAGCCCAAGAGATTGTTTCTACACAATGAACATGGAGTACAACCCTATATTTTAATGAGGCGTGAACCACTGTCTCAATTGATGGACGAAGGGATTCAGTTGGGTCTACTTTAAAATATTGGGGCTTTTCCACGCGCTCGTCATTCTGTGCCATTGCTTGCTGTAACTTGGCAAGATCCACAGCTACCATCGTCTTTTTCTCTGTCGCTTCTGATAACCAGGTGCCGGATGCTTTCACCCAAAGTAGGCCGTCTTCTTTAATGGATGTATTTCCTCCAGCTCCCTGTACCAATAATGGGTTTCTTCCTAAATTAGCGGAAAGTTCACAAAATTTTTGAAATTCTGGACTTTTTGAAAAATTAAATATTGAATCATTCATGAAAAAATATCTACTAGTTGGAGATTTTAACAAGGATTTAGAGGGGGATCACCGGAAAGATACCGTTGAACTTCTTCTGCAGCCTGTTCAGCAGCATACTCTACTGTACGCAAGGAAGCGCCAGCAATATGAGGTGTCAGTGTTACGTTATCAAGTTTTAACAAAGGCCAATCTGAAGGAACTGGCTCTACTCCAAAAGTTTCCAGCATAGCTCCCCGAAGATGACCGCTGATGAGTGTATCGGTTAAAGCCTGGTAATCCACCATCGGACCACGAGCAGTGTTGATGAAGTAAGCATCTTTCTTCATCTTGTGGAAGGCTTCTTGATTGATGAAACCAGTGGTTTCCTTGGTCACCCTTGAGTGCAAACTGACAACATCTGATTTCTTTAGCAAAGCATCTAAATCGACCTGTTGCACACCATTCACTTTGTCGTCCGAACTCAACTCCACATATGGATCACAGACGAGGATTTGGCATCCAAAAGGCTGAAGAAGTTTTACAACCTTTGTTCCGATATGACCATAACCAATCAATCCAACAGTCATCTGTGAGAGTTCTCTGCCAGTGACGTCAGCCCGATAAAGATCACCACGCCAGGTCCCATTTCGAAGAGATTCATGTCCCAAGCGGATCAGCCTTGTTTCAGCTAAGATTGCCCCAATTGTGAACTCTGCAACAGCGCTCGCATTCCTGCCTGGAACATTGACCACTTTGACATCTGCCTTACGAGCGGCCTCCATATCAATATTAACTGGACCCCCACGAGAGACAGCGATGAGACGAAGGGTTTTCAGTCTGTCGAACATCTCTTCTGAGAAAGGAGCAAGATGGTCCACAACAATTTCTGAATCACCAATGAATCTGACAATTTCATCGGGAGCACCCATATACTCTTTGAGGCCTGCCATTCCAGGTTTTTCGTACCCATGCTCCATCGGCTTATCAGGCCAAGGCAACTCCAGTTCCTTAAAGAAGTGGTTGCTGCCACAAGTTTTTTCGAGGTGTTCCCTAAAGATTTCAGTCTTCATGAATCGATCACCGATGATGGCAATCTTTCTAGGTTCCAAGCAATTCTCCTTGTTTTTTTAATGATTGCCAAATCGGAGGATAAGCCCGGCGCGCTTCAACGTAATTAGGATAAAGTGAATCATAAATTTGCCCTTTTGAGGCATCATATTCTTCAGCTTCACTCAAATATGGATGAACCCAATCTTTTACGCATGCGGCCATGTTGGGATAAATTCCCAAACAAACCGCTGCCATCATCGCTACTCCTGAAGCTCCTGCTTCTCCTCTTTCAGCGGTACGAAATCGAGTCTTCAAAACAGATCCCATGATCTTTCGTAGGGCTTTGCTACGAGCGGCCCCGCCTGAGAGTCGAACTTCAGCGGGTACTCCACCTGCTGCCTCGTAACAGTCTCTTGCTGCGAAAGACAGTCCTTCATAAACTCCTCGCAACATATCGAAATAGCCGTGCTTCGAAGAAAGCCCAATGAAACTGGCTCTGGCGTTCGCATTGATAAAAGGTCCTCTTTCACCAGCTTGCGATATGTAGGGATGATAAAGAAATTCTGCCGGTGATGCATCCAGGATGTTTTGATCCAAATCTATGAAAAGATCCGAGTGTTTTTTTTGAATGCCCTGGAATTTCAAAACATCAATTGCGAGGTCTAACATCCAATCAATGTTGAGCGTCGCAGCCATGTTCGACTGCATTTGACTGTAAGTCCCGTCAACAGGAAAAACCATCGTGTAGCCGGTTGATTCCTGGTTGAGTTTGATCTCATCAACAGAATCTACATAGCGCATGTGCATACCTGTCGAACCGATGATCGTACATCCTGTTTGATAGCCTGGGTCATAGAGGCCAGAGCCGAGAGCTGTACAGATTACATCGACATATCCCAACATAACTGGGATACCAGATTGCAGACCGCAAAGCTTAGCTACAATGTCTGAAAGTGGATGGTATTTTTTGGTTCCGTCAACCACTTTGGGAAACAAAGCTTTCTGTTCAGTCAGTCCCAGCAGTTCGATGACTTCATCAGAAAAATCTCGGTTTCGAAAGTCGCCGCAACTGAAGACACTCTCTGAGGGATCGGTAGCTCTGACACCAGTCAGATTAAAATAAAGCCAATCCTTGCAATGGAATACTGTTGTACTTTCTTGAAGAATTTCTGGATGGTGTTTTTTCATCCACAGTAATTGAGGTCCCTGGTCACATGAAGCTAACCCAGTACCTGTCAACTCAAAACGTCTTCTAGCGTTGGAGGATTTACCGTAGCTTTCGACCAAGTCCGCAGCCCTTGCATCTAACCATAACCAACCTCGTCCAACAGGGCTTCCATTCTCATCAATCAACCAAGTCCCAGAACCCTGACCTGTCACTGCAATACCAACGATTTGATGCCCATCCAGTTTTTCTAGAATCTGGCGAATGACTTCTAGGGTGTCCGTCCAAGTTCGATCAAGTTCCTGCTCAACCCCTCCGTTTGAAAGAATTTCATAGTGATTTGCTTTGGCAGCTACTTCAATTTGGTTGCCCTTTAGATCGAAGGCAACAGCTTTAATCACTGAAGTACCTGCGTCAATTCCCAGAAGAAGATCCATTAGCTTTCTTCATTTTTGAGTTGGTCATAAATCAGTATTCATAAAGTTAATTGAATTTTTAGACTCACGCTGATTTTCCTGCGAATTTGGCAAGAATGAAATCTAAATTTGCTTCAGGATTTTATAAGGACGGGCTTGTTTGCTTGACAAATCTTGCCATTTCTCAGCAACTTTCGGATCGGGCTCGATTAGCTCTGCCTCATTTGTCATTGCAGCTGCTGCCTCTTTAAAATTTGCAAACCAACCCGTACCTACAGCAGCTGAAATTCCAGCCCCCAAGGCAGAAGCTTCATTTGAAAGACTCCTTTGAACAGGGAGTTGGGTTGCGTCAGCAATCATTTTCATCCAGAGCGCACTTTGGGCTCCGCCACCGATCGCATTGATCTTTTGTAGTTCAACCTCCTCACTGGCCATTATTTGCATAGCGCGGGCTGATTCTAGTGTTAACGCTTCGAGGGAAGCTCGATAAAGATGTGCTTGTGTGTGATGAGTTCTTAGCCCTAAAAACGCTCCGGTTGAAGAGGGATCCCAATGAGGATCCATGCACCCTGAGAGATGGGTCTGAACGAGAACTCCTTCGGAACCAATGTCAATTTTAGAGGCTTGTCCTTCAAGCCGAGAGAAAATTTCTCCTGTGCGCTCACCGCTCCCAAGGCATTCCAAAAACCAGTTGAGGAAAAAAGCCCCTGCCCTCTGGACAGATTCTAAGAAATAGCCCTCACCCGTTTGGGAAATGAGAGTTCGCCAGAAATTACTAAAGCGCAGATCTTTAGACGAAGCCCCTACGATGATAGCTGTCCCAAGATTCATGTAGGCACGTCCCCCTGCAATGGCATTTACACCTAGCCCTGCACATTGACCATCTCCTCCACCAGCAAATACTTTTAGGTTCATCGGCAAGTTGAATTCTGAGGCGATTTTTTCTGAAATCTTTCCGATCTCTTCACCAGGGCATAGCGCTTCAGGGAATTGATCTGTGCTTACCCCGACATGATCAAGCAAAGTGCTGGACCAGACTTTTTTGTGTATGTCGAAAGTTCCAAAAGGATCTGCGCTTGTCCAACTAGTTTTGGCGGTTCCTGTCAAACGAAATACAAGGTAACCTTGCACATCAAGGATTCGATGTGTCTTTTCAAGAACTTCTGGTTTGTTTTTGCTTAACCACTTCAGCCGATACAAAACAGGTGTGGGGTCAATTGGTTTTCCTGAAATTTTGTGAATTTGTTCTCCTCCCACAATCTTGCACAAACTTTCAACCTCGTTAGCAGCCCTTTCATCCAGCCAAACCATTGCATCATGTAAACTAGTTCCATCATGATCCAGAAAAGCTACTGTTTCTCTTTGATTAGAAATAGAGATACCATCTACTCTCATTGGGTCGATTTTTTCAATTGCTTGCCCCAAAGCAATTTTAAAAGAATCCCACCATTCATGAGGATTCTGCTCAGCGTGACCTGGTTCCGGCATTTTCATACTAATCTGTGCCCTACCCTCAGAGATTGGCTGACCCTTCTCATTCCAAACTATCGCTTTTGTCGATTGCGTAGAACTGTCGATACCAATGACAAATCTTTGCGCCATGTTCACTCCCCACTCTGAGACTTTGAATCAACTAAGTAATGCATTTGCGGTTTCATAGTCTGTTACCAAGTGGGTTGGATATTGTCCACTAAGGGTAGCTCGCACAACCTCGACTTTTTTGGAACCCCCGGCCACTGCCAATCGACAAGGAATGCTTTTGATTTCGTCGAGTGATACGCCAATCATCCGATCATCCATTTCTGTGTAAATCTGCTGGCCCTTTTCGTTGAGCATTCTGCCGAGAATTGTCCCAATTGCTCCTTGCGCAAGATATCTTTCGCGCTCCTTTGCCTTTAGAAATCCTGTACTAACGACTGTGCTTTGGGGACAGAGCTCTCCAATTCCGAAAACGATAATTCGTGAGGACTTGATAGTCTTGAATTGGTTAACGATAACCTCTTCTTTCAATAATTCTTCTTTCAAGTGTTTTGAGGAAAGAATTGCTGGGGCTAGAAAATTCATACAGCGGGCGTTGAGCCGATTTGCCAGAACAGATGTACAAAATTCTGGAGAGAATTCAACTGTCGAATGAAAACTACCAATTACTTGAACTACTGTGAGGTTATCCAATTGGCTTCGGGGAATAGCTTGGGCAGCTGCTAGTATAGTCTTTCCCCAAGCTACAGAGATCATATCGTTGGAATTCAACATACCGAATAAGACTCTTGCAGCCGCTATTCCCAGTCTCTCGGATAAATTTGATTCCTCGACTGTCTTTGGGATAACGACACAGCCGGTAAGTCCGTATTTCGCTTGGAGCGATTTGGAAATGACAGTTTCTGAGATCGACTTTTGATCGAACTGGATTGATACGAGACCTCGGTCACGAGCTTCTTGAAGATAATTTACAACCGAAGCCCTGGAAACCCCTAGAACCCTGGCAACATCGATCTGTGTCATCTGATCAATGTAATAAAGCCAAGCAGCCCAGGTAACTACATCTTGGAATTCTGGAGGGCTATCCCTCTTTCGAAATTTAACATTCATATTTGCTAGAGCAAACTAAGTGCTGCTTGTATTCTAATATTCAGGAAGAAGTTTCTTTTTTTGGATTTGACATTTAACTTAACTGACAGTCAAGTTGCG
>JACLAC010016179.1_pt1 | contig 25021 bp, 24 predicted proteins | sample 8027881 | NCBI WGS metagenome assembly JACLAC01 (sample SAMN15725517, study PRJNA655200) | protist metagenome | isolation source: fluorescence activated cell sorting (FACS) single amplified genomes of... | place: Spain: Blaines Bay Microbial Observatory, Mediterranean Sea | collected 2016-01-19 | reverse complement strand
TTTAATAGAAAAGTGAATAACTTTTATAGGTTTTACATAAAATTTGACTTCTACAGAATGTTTGTTTCTAGGTTTTAAATAAAAACTTTTAAAAAATTTTTCACATTTAATTATAGAATTATAATAATAACTTTTAGTTAAGTTATTTGTAAGTAATCCTTTATTTTTTATAATGAATGTTTTATAAAAAAAATAAATATAATTATTTAAATAATAATTATTTAAATAAATATTAAGTGTACTATTTAACTTTCATTTACTTAAGAAATTAGCTAAAGTTAATAACATTATAGGTATTACGCTAAATTTTATTAAGCTTCTAACTCTTCTAGTTTTTATAAGAACTACTGAACTATTTTTATAGTTTTGCATATTAATTGATTCCATGATTGAAACAATAGAATTCGACTCTATAACTTAACAGTTTACCTTCCTTGGTAGGTTGTTTCACTTAGTTTTTAAATAATTGTGTTATAACCAATTTACTGTTATTTATAACTTAATATAAAAATTTCATTACTTTACTAGAACACAATTAATATTTTATTCAAATATTTAAAAATAATACTAATTAACAATAGTGTGAAAATTAATATAGTTTCTACATTACTTTCTATATTTATACTAAACAAGTTAAACTCACCTAAAGGGGCGAACTTTTGTATTAAAGTATTATTATTAAAAATTAATTTAAATGACTTCGCCTCTGGGGAAGTTGTTAAATTTATAAAATTATTTAATATATTAATATTATTTAAATTATAAACAACATTATAATTTAATAGTTTATAATGTAAATAGTTTATAGAGCTTCATAAATTAATACTAAAATTTACTTTTCATATTATTACTCAAAAAATAAAAAACATTAATAAGTGTATTATTAACTTGTGGGTTTCAAACAATTTTATATTTGTGAATAGTAATATGATAAAACTTATAAAGTCTAATAAGAAAATACTTGCGTAAGTTATTAAATATAAATTTACATACGTAAAGGTATAAATTAATAAATAATAAAAAACTATTAGTATTATATGAAAATTTATTTGAAAGTTTATTAAATTGTATTGAATGCAGTTTCATAGGAAATTATTGATTAGTATTAGTAAACTTACATTTATTAAAAAAATAAGTAAAAATAATATTAAATGCTTTATAAGAGATATACTATTCCTACTTAAAAAACGTATATAACTATTATAAAATAGTATATTATTATATAGAGCCATTTTAAATAAGAATAATATAGTTAATCATAATATTAATAACAAATCTTTATTTATAAATTGTAAGACTTTAAATCCAAAATTATGTGATATAAAATTAAAATTTATTTGCATAAATAAATAAAATAATAAAATACTAAATATTGATAAGCTTACATATTTAGAGTTTATAATATGAGATTTTATATTAAAATTTAAATGATACATAAAAAGAATTTTAGTAAGTATTAATAAACCAAAAACTTCTGAGGGGTCTCAGTTTCATCAACCACCCCAAGACCCTTCTTGTAAAGCTCACCAGGAACCTAAAAATAAGGACAATATTATTATTATTATAAAGCTACTTATTTTATTAAAAACTAACTTTGCCATAAAACTATATTTTTGTAAAAATATAAAGTTCATAAGGTTAAAAGAAGACCCTTTGTTTATAAAAAAAAATAAAATTGAGGAATATAATAGTAGTGGATGTATCTTATTAACACTATTAATTAATAAACTATTTATATTTTCACTAAATATAGAATTATTATATATATTTAAATTTGATTGGTTAAATTCTATATATATATATATATATAAGTAAGTAAACATTAAATAAAAAAAATTTATGAAACTAGTTAATTTTATATCTTTAAAAAATAACATAATTAACAAAAGAGATAATACAAAAAATGGTAAATATCATAAGTTAGTTCAGAAAAAATAATAATTAAATAAATAAAAATCATTTAGGTAAATTCTACTGGGTAAATCTATAATAAAACTACTTGAATAATATTTTATATTAAAAATATAGTTTATATTATATGTAAATCATATTATAAATATAGTAGATAAATTAAAGTTAAAAAATAATAACAGATAAACATTTATTATATTATATTATAAAATATATCATTATAGGGCATAAAAAACGGTATTAAGATTGAGAAATAATTAAAACTCAGTCAACCACCAAAAAAAAATAAACAGAAATGAATAGAAGCTATAATCAAGTGTAAGTATTCACATAAAAAAAACATTAATAACATAGGGCCATTATATTCAGTAGCGTACCCGGCTACGACTTCAGACTCTGTTTCAGAATGATCAAATGGTGCTCTCTTGGATTCTAAAAATAAAACTATTATAAAACTAGAAGCTGCTGGTGCATATATTAAAAAGTATCAATAGTTTACTTGATTCACTATAAAATCATGAAAATTAGCAGACTGTGAGGTTAACACTAATATTGAATAAAGTACTGTAACAAATATATCTAATGATATAACATGTACTAAACCCCTAATTGTCGCAATAATAGCATAACGAGAATGACTTAATAAACCGACAATAGAAAAAAATATATTTGAAAATAAAATTAGTATTAGATGATATAATATCATAGAATCAACAGATTCTACAATAAACATACTTGGTCCTCATATAAAATTTAAACTAAAAATTAATTGAACAGCAAATAATAAAGATAAAAAAATAGGTGCAGCGACAGTTGTAGGTCTGGGTATTAAAAAAATTTCTTTAGTTAGCATTTTAAATAAATCAGCAAAAATTTGAAAAGCTCCATTTCTACCCATAAGTGTAGGTCCCATCCTTCTTTGTGCAAATGCAAGCATTTTTCTTTCAGTTAATACAATAAAAAGTACAGTTAGTACACAAGTTAATGATAATAATAATGCAAATTCATGAATAAAACCTTAATTATTAAAATATAAAAATTATTAGTAAAGAAAATAATGAAAAAAACGAAAAATATAAAAAGATTGTTATACTTAACATTTCAATTATACTTGAAGGTTCAAAAACGCTAATATAATGTAATGGTCATATTATATTGTCCAAATATAATCGTACCACGTAATCGAATACTAAACGTTCACTAAATATAAATCCTGTATATATAACAAATTTCCTCAATCATTTATCTATAGATTTTTTTTGAAGAAAATCTAATAAAAATCCATCGACTCAAATAAGTTCATTTCTATAATAATATTTAGTTAAAAAAGACATATATTTTATAGTTAATAACTTAGAATTTATTAATACTATTTTAAAATTATATGTATCATTTAGTTTAAAAAAATTTGTTATGTTTATAATATATTTCTTGTAAGCTTCAATGAACATAATTAAAAAAATTATTATAACAACTAGTTTTAAAAAATACAAATTTAAATAATATTATTTATTTAAAACAACTTTAATTTTGCTTATTTTTATTGAAAGAATTTTTCAATAAATTTAAGTTTATTTTTCTTAAGAAAGTTTGACTAAATTGAAAAATATAATGATCAATTAAATCTAGGTGATGTACTAGTCAGCATAAATATAAATACATATATTGATAAGAAAATTTTACTCAAGGGTTACCAACATACCCTCCTTCAGGTTCGTAATAATATCTACCACAAGGTAACATACTATTTGCACAATATAAAGACATCATAAATAGGGTGAATGCTGTAGTTTGAAGAATTGAGTTTTGCATAGGAATAGTAGCTACATATTTATTCATAGTATTATATAAATTATAAATTAATGGTAAAAAGGCTAATGAACCTAAAAATAAACCCATTCACATTAAACCTTCATAATGAGTAGGTGAAATAACTAAAATACCCATATAAGGTCTAAAATACCAGTGAGGAGCGACTCCGTAAAATCTTATTTCATCCATTTCTGCAATATTTCATCTTTCAAAGAAGAAATAATTTACTGTTGAACCATTAAAATGATGTAAAAAGAAGTAAACATAAACATATAAAATTCAATATCATGCATCTTGAATTTCTTTCAAAAATGCATCATAAAATCAAGCTACATATGTCCCTGACTTATCTTCATATGTAGTTTCACCACTATCAGTATCTCATGATTCATGACAAAATAGGATATGTAATTTTACTAAATATATGTAATAAAATGGAGTAAAATAGTGAAAAACCATAAACCTTGTTAATTGGTCAGTATTTAAATGTTTATTTGTAAATAAAATGTAATATGTTTTATAGACATTATTAAATAAAGACCAAAATATATTAGCACCTATTGTTAATGTTAGATCACTTAAGTGATTTGCACTTAATGAAATACCTAAGAAAATAATATAGTGGAAAAAAAAAAAGGCGTACCCCCCTAATAATCAACCATCAGATTCAGGTGTTACAAAATTTTTTAAAAATATTTTTTTTAAAATATGTAAGTACGATAAAATCATTAATGTATCTACACCTCTAACGTGCATATAGTAAACCTCTGAACCAAACCTTGTATCATTAAACATTTCTTCTCTTAGTTCAATTACTAAACCTGGTTCTGGTATATAATATCAACCTAAAAAAAAACCTGATAATAATTGCATAAGCATTGTTAACAATAACATAAAACCTATTATTGAAGTAACACTTGAAAAAGGTAATAATAACCTATTAACATAAAAATTTAAATAAGAAAAAATTAAAGATGACAATGAAATTAAATTTCATGTTCAATTAGTAATTATATCAATATTTTGAAAAGTAGGGTGATAACCTCATAAAGCTTTTCTAAAATTTCTTCCTTCTATCATAAATTATAATTATTCTTGTCAAAATAATGCATGTCTTTCATAATCAATATTTAAACTTTTAAATAAAATAAGAAAAAAAAGTATAATTAAAAGAAAATCATAAAGACCTGTAAATGTAAATCCAGAGACAAACGGAAATAAAAAAACTAATTCTATATCATATAATAAAAAAAAAATACATATTAATAAGAATTGAATTGAAACTTTAATAATACGTTGGGACTGGGGCCTAAAACCACATTCGTAAAAATCTTTACGGGACTTTTTATTAAAACCTAAGCGTCTTAATAAATCTTTAAAAGATAAGATAGTTATCACATTATAAACTAATATAGCCAGTATAAAAGAAGACAAAACTGCTAAAAATACTTCAAAATCACCTATAGTTTATAAAAATATACTAATTATAAATATGTTAAATAACATCAAAAATAAAAGTTTTTTAGTTAAGATACTGGTATTATTTAGTTCTACACTCATATAAGAAAATAGTATTTTTAGAAAATGATTATTTTTAGTTTTAATAGAAGATCAAATCATTTAGGTTAATACTACAATGTTTTTTATTTACCTGTAAGAACTTACCTTACCAGTTTTTTTTATAAATTAGCGTTGAGGCAAATCTAACTCCCCTACCTGTAAAAATATTAATTGGCCTTTTCCACTTTAAATCGTATGAATTTAATAAAACATCACTTTTGTGTAAACCAAATATTATAAGTTTAGTTTTAGTTAAAAACTTAACTATATTAAAGTAAGAGTAAATATATATTCTGTGGGAATAACCAAACTGCGGAGCTACTACGTTTCTTTTATTTTTGTAAAGATAGTAACCCTTACCTTTAAATTTTATTTTTTTAAAAAAAAATATCTTAAATAGTGTAATTAAGTTCACTAAGTCTTTTAAAAAAATTATATAAGTGTTTGTTAATTTATTACCTGCTATGTTTAGTATGTTTAGATTTATATCATAAAATATAAAAGTTTTAAAGTCTGGAATAAAAAAATTTATAAAATAAGTATTCGAGTATATTTTAATTATATAACTATTATTTAAATTATTTTTAAATATAACACAACTTCAATTACTCGGGGTTTGAATTCTTAATATTTTATATTTAATAGTTACAAAATTACTTTTTAAAATATTACTTTTTAAAATATTACTTTTATTTTTGGACTTTTCGTTAGTAATATATTTTTTAGAATATAACAAAAAAACTTTTTATTTTACTGACGTTCTATAATTCTCAGCTAATGATTTTCTTAGTTTATAAAAAATATAATTTAAAGAGAACTTTTTTATTTTTCATATTCACGTGTTTGTGATAGTTTTAAAAAAATTTAATAATGTAGAGTTAAGACGGTTTTGTAGCGTTTTTGCACTATGAATTTTCACTTCCTTAGCCAATCAATAATAAATTAGTCTAGATCTTTTATACGAAGGTATATATTTTCAGATGAACGTATACTTACCCGATTTACCTCTACTGTTTTTATAAATAGACTTATCTACTTTATAAATATAAAAGGAAAATATTAAATTAAATTTTTTAAAGCTTTCTTTAAGTAAATTTTTGTATGAGTGTTCATTATTATAATAAATAAAATTATTAATAATTTTATTATTCATATTTAGTTTTTTTTTGGAGAAACTTGTTAGATTATATATATTATTATTTAAATTATTATTTAGGTTACTCGTAAAATTGCTAGTTAACATAGTAAAACAAGTTTTTCAGTTATATAAATTTTTATCAAAATAAATATCACTAACTAAGTATTTAAAAAAAAAATTCTGTAGTAATCTTAAAGAGTTTAATCTATTACCTTTTTTTATTAAAAATTGATTTAGTTGGTATAATTCTGTTTTTCCGTGTAAACGTTTAAGTGATGGTACTTTATTTAAAACAAAAGGTACATCAATATATAAATTTTTAAAAAAAAATTTAAACTTAGATAAGTTATATTGAGATAACAGTAGACTTATGCTAAAAATTTCGTTTGAATAATACTCATTATCAAATAGTTTAATATAATTTATAGAATAGTAATCATACGAGAAATTGCTTATTAGGTTATTATAATTTATATTTCTTTTATAATCAAACTTAGACGTTATAATCCCTACTTTTTTAGCATTCATATAAATAATTATTAAATTTAAATAATTATTAAAAACTATAAATATAATTTTTGTTTATAAGTTGAAATAGGTATTTATATAAAAGTTTGAACCTATTTTTAAAATTATTTTTATTTTCAGACTTTAAATTTAAACTTATAGAATATACCTCTTTCTTGTGTTTAGAATTAATTCCTACTTTTTTTTTCTGAGGCTTAAAACATTGAAAGCATATAATGATTCAAGACGAGTAGCTAATAAATCAAAATTTTCCTGGGAAAAATTCTCCAGTCTTGTATCTTAAATAATATGAATGCTCTATTCCTAAAATAGTGTTTGAGTAAAAAAACTGTCTATAAAACTTTACATTTTTATAAAAATTAAATTTTCTATATTTTTTAAAAGACTTATTAAAAAAATATTCGTGAACATATAAATTATTAAAAAATGTCAATCCATAATTTAAATAAATTTTTAAAAGTTCAATTATTATTTTTGACTGTTTATAATTTAAATTATATGAAAAGTCGTTGTATCAATGATTATATCAAAACTGGTTAATACCTAATCTAGTTAAAAGGGGATAACCCATGTTACCTATAATAAATATGTAATGTCTTTAGACTCATAATTAAAAAGCAATAACAATTGCTAAGATAAAAAATAATAAAAATGCAAAAGTTTCAATGAAAGCGAAACCTAACATTGCATAATTAAATAATGTTTCATCATAGTCTGGTGCATAAGCTACACTTTTTAATAAAGAAGCAAAAATTAAACCAACACCAATTGCACAACCGGTGAAAGGAATAAATAAGATACCTAAAGAAATCATTTTAGCTGCTTTTACGAATAACATTTAAACTTTGATTTATTTTATTATTGAAATTATAAAATGAATATAATCTTTTATTATAACTAAAAAATTATTTAACCAAGACACATTTTCTATAAAATAGAAAAACTCTCAAGGTAATCTAGCGTAATTTATAATAAAACTTAGTAAAATAAATATATATAAAAATAAAAAAAAGTAGAAAAATTGGCGTAGCGATGAGACACAATAAGTCGTTAATGTTATTGGGATTTCTTTTGTAGATCAAACTCTTCTTAGTAAACTTAGTCAAAAAAAAAATAACAAAAATAAGCATAAAAATACAAATAAATGAAAAAATAAAAAAGAGGACGCAAATGGACCGTCGTTTTTAAATCAAAATACTGTTTTTACATTATGATAAGAAAAATGATCTTTTTTCGATGGACCTCAACCTCATTTAGAAGGTTCATGACTTAGCTGTATATAATCAACTGACCTTGCTTTTTGATATCATACTGGATCGGTAAAATAACCAAAAAATACCATTATAAAGTGTACATATAGTAAATATGAAATAAATATATTTACGAGTAATATAATTATTAAACCTTTTTTCCAGTTTAATCATTTTATGTTTAATTGTAATAAAAATGACATTAATAAAATAACTGTATATAAACTTATAAATTTAAAAAAAAAGACTCTAGAGTACCAATGCCACCATGAGTATACAAATGACAAATTGTAATTAGTCTCAAAATAATAAGGCAACATTACAAAAATGCAAACAATACCGTAATTTATTACATAGTAACCCTCTATTAATCAAAATGTCTTATATCAAGATATCCAAACTCTTTTGTCTCTACCTGTATAACTTCCATATCTACTAACTATTAAATTTTCAGCTATTCAAGCAAATGTAAATATAAAGAGGATTCATGTTTGAACTAAACTTCACTCTATAGGTTCCCATAAAGGTTCATCATCAGTTAAACAAGCATCTATAAATAATATAAAAGCAAAACCCCTTATGTAGTAAAAACTAAAACCCAAAGTTTTATTTAATTCATTGATTACATTATTATAAATATATTTATAAAATTTTATGTAGTATAGTAAATGTATATAAGGTAATGACCACATAATTTTATTATTTTTAAAAAAAATTTTACTAGTTTTATTAGAGTTTAAGGCATAATAAAACTTGTTTTCTTTATATTTGTCTCAATAATATATGTAATTCATTGTATTTAAACTTTTTTTATTTTTAAAATTAAACTTATTTAATTGTTTAAAAAAAAAAATAAATTTAATTTTTTCTAGTATATAAAAAACGTTAAATAACGTACTGTTTATAAATTTCGATAAATGGTTTATTAAAAAAAACATAAAGTATAATTTTAAATTAACTTAAAATACATAGTAGTTTACCACCTATACGGTGTTTTAATGCTTCTTTAGAAGTTAATAGTCCTTTTGAAGTCTCTAAAATTAGTAAGGTTTCATTTAACGACTTAGTTAATAAAAATAAAGACTTATAATTAATATTAAATACTTTGGATGAGGTGCTAATAAGTTTTACACCTTTATAAAAATGTGATTTTTTAAAGATATTAACTGAAATTTTAATATGTTTATTATTTAGTACTATATAAGTGTTTATTAAACCTACTTTTTTAAAAATTAAAATTAGATAAATAGATTTTTTTGTATATTTTAACAACGTATATCTTTTTTTAGTTCTTAAAAGTAAGTTTATATGATTTATTAGTAATGAATATGAGTTTATATATATAATTGGAAACGCAGGATTCGAACCTACACTGTTTAGATCCAAAGTCTAATGCTTTACCGATTAAGCTAGTCTCCATGGAAAATTATTTAATGTAATAATTTATATCCAAATTATTACTTTTTAATACAAAATTAAATCAGTAAGAATTTGGATAATTATTAATTTTTCAAAAAAAGTTATTAATGATAAAATTTTGGTAAAAATTATTCGATAAAAAATTTAAATAAGTAAATTTATTTAAAAAGTATTTTAAAAAATACATTAAAATTAATAAAACTAAAACTAATTGAATTCTACTCTAAAAAGGAGGAGTCTTATTTTGCCGTCTTGTAAAAATTTAGTAAATGTAGTCGTTAAATATAAATTTAGTGTATTTAATTTGTTGTTTTTAATATTAGAAGTAATATTATAATAAATATATGAACTAGTACTTACATTATTGTTGAGAATAATTGTTATTAATAAAAATATTGCAAAGGTTTCAGACACGTCGGTTATTAAATCGAAATAAGAAAAATTCATAGTTATACTTTTTATTGAGGAGTCAACAATATTTAATATTGATGTTATAAAATTATTTATATAAAATGTGATAAATGTTCAACTCAAGTAATCCCATATTAAACTTATCAACTTGACCTCCGAAATCCAGGTAAAAATGATTTATATATATTACTACGTAACTCAAATCTTGATAAACTCGTTTTTTTATTTGTGCTTCATACTCTACCGGTAGATATGCACCTATTATTTATAATATTTACAGAAGACATTTTATTTATTTTTAAAATGTTTATTAAACTTAAATATTTCCTATTAACTGACGTAAAATTAGATTTTTTAAATGAATTTAAAAAAGTTTTTTTTAATATATTTTTAATATATATCTTTCGTTTATAATTATCCATTAATATTCATTGTTTATGTCTACTCAATTAAACTTTTCACTTAACGATCTACATCACCAAACACAATATCCTGCGAACCTAAAACAGTAACTAAATCAGCCATATAATGACCTTGGCACATTCTTGACATTACATGCATATGATGGTATGCTGGTGTTCTTATTTTACACCTATAAGGTTTGGAAGACCCATCAGATATTAAAGAAACACCAAATTCACCTTTTGGTGCTTCAACGGCATTATACGTAAATCCTTTATTTACAGTTATACCTTCACTATATTTTTTAAAATGTTTTATTAAATTTTCCATAGAAGTGTATTTAGTCTTTCTATTTAATTGTGATTTTTTTTCTTTATATAAAAAGTTAAAAAAAGAAAAAAAATCTACTTTTTGATTTAATTTTGAAACTTTTGACGTGTTATTTGTTAGATTACTTAATACTTGAAATACTATATTTATACTCTCATACATTTCTCTTATACGAATTAAAAATCTATCATAACTATCACCCCTTTTACCTAAAAAACTATGCATAGATAAAAACCAGTAAGACGCATAAGTTTCTGACTTAAGAAGTCTAATATCTTTTTTTATACCTACACTTCTTATAACAGGTCCTGATATTCCATATGATATAGCGTCATTAAAATTTATACTACCTACACCTACTAACCTACTTTTTCATATATTATTATTTGTTAGAACAACAAATATTTCAGTTAAAGACTTAAAACAATCCCTTGAAAATAATGCGATATCTAAAAAAAACTGATGATTTAAACCTGTTCAATCAATATCATTAGGTCTATAGAAAGCTGCATGCATTCTTGCACCTGAAACTCTTTCATAAAACTCCATTAAACGCTCCCTTTCTTCAAAGGCTCAAAACAAAGGTGACATATTACCAACGTCTAATGAATGACAAGCTAGCGCTAATAAATGATTTAAAACTCTTGTTAGTTCGTCAAATAACACCCTTATTTGAACATATAAAGCTGTATGTGAATTAGTTTTTAGAAGAGATTCAACAGCTATGCAAAATGCATGTTCTTGAGTCATCATGGATACATAGTCTAACCTATCAAAATAAGGAAGTGATTTTAAATATGTTCTTTTTTCTATTAATTTCTCTGTACCTCTATGTAAAAATCCTACATGAGGGTCTGCTCTTTCTACTAGTTCACCACTTAACTGAACTACAAACCTTAAAACACCATGTGCTGCTGGGTGTTGTGGGCCAAAATTTAATACAAAAGATTTTATCTTTCTTTCGTTATACGAATTTTTTATAAAAGGTGGTTGTCAAAAATTAAAAGTGCTTGATCTCATTAATAAAAATATACCTTTAGGTCTACTATTTTTAGTTAACGTATTTTCAATTATACATTCTTATAACAGTATTACGTACTACAAATGCGTCTTGTGGTGTATAATAAGTTATAAAATTATAATCATAAATAAAAAATGTTGATAAGGTAAAAAAATCTACCTCTAGGTAAGACTTTACGTCTAAAAAATCAAATTGTGTAGAAGAAATTCATTTAGGTGTATAATTACTTCTTTGTTTTTTTTGTTTCATAAGAGTATATCTACTTGGTAGGCTTTTTCTAAAAATAAGTTTCCTATATTTGTTATTCCTTACTTTTATAAAGTTTAATATTCATTTCAAAAAAATATAGTATCAATGTGATATTTCTACTTGTAGAAAATCATTTTTATATATATAAATATATTTGTTCTTTAATACGTAAGTGTTAAGAAATAGAAGTTTATTATTAAAAAACAGATTAAACATATTGTAGTCTAATACTAATTTTGAATAGATAAAAACCTTATGAATTTGGTTTTCATTCTGTGTTAAATAATTATGATTTACACGTTTTAAAAACTTTATTAAATACTTTGTTAGTTGGTTCTGATATAAATACTTATACTCTAAAAATTCAGCTAACGCAAGTCTAAAATTACGCCATAGTCTTTGATAACCCGGTTTAAATTTTATTCTTTGTAGAGATAAGTCTCTTAAATTTGGTAATATTTTTTGTGGTTGGGTCATTTTTTCTTTAGCTTCAAGTTTAAGCCTAAAATAATTAAAAATTAATATATTATTTACAATCAACTTTTTATTATAAAGCATTTTTTCATTACTATTTCATAATATTTTGTTCAGAACGTTTGTTTTTTTAGAATTTAAAATTGACATTTTAAATTCGTTTGGTTTTAAAAAAGAATTCATTTTTTTTTTAAAAATGTACAACTGAAATAAATTATTTTTGTACATATATTTTTGTAAAAAAATAATTCCTATATTATATAATATAAAAAACGTACTATTCTTAGAATGTATGTACACATTATTTAATTGGTTAATAATCATTTTTGATTTGATAACACTTTTTATATTTATGTTATTTAAATGATTTGTGCTCACTATAGAATTTTTAAATAAATTTTGACAACTATTACTAATTAAAGAACTTAAAAAGAATCATTTGACCCCTACATTAATATTTAATTTTTTATTAAAATTTAATTTATAATTTAATTGTTTAATTTTTTTTTTTTTCTTAAATAGTTTTTTTTTTAAAAGTTTACCCTTACGTATTAATTTCCTAGGGAAAGTCTTAATAAAATTTGATATTTTAAAAAATTTCTTAAATAATAAATTCTTCCTAAATAATAAATTCTTCCTAAATAATAAATTCTTCCTAAATAATAAATTCTTCTTAAATAATGGGGATTTTATTACAGGTTTAATTTGATATTCTCAACTGTGTTTTCAACTAGTATTTTTAAAGGTTATAACATAATTTTTTGTAAATTTCTTCAAAATACTATTATTTGGTAACGGTTTTAAACTTTTATTAAAATTTATAAAAGTTAAGTAATTACTATAATTACTAAAAACATAAAAAAAATTATTTAAATTAGTTATTGTATAAATACCATTAATTATTTGGATTCTGTTACTAAAAAATATATCTTTGTATAGTAATAAAGTCTTTATATTATATTCATGAATAAAATCTTAATACCAAAGAGGTTTTTTTTTTATGTCCTTATGTACTTTAAGAGACTTTTTAATATATTTTTTTTTTATTAGCTTATAATTTACTTTTTGTATTACATTATCTTTATTTAATTTATTTTTTGTTTCTGATAAAAACTTTCGTAATATTTTATTATTATTATAAGAAGATCAAGCGTTAGATCAAGTACGCTGCGCATGTACTGGTTTACCAATAGCATGGCATCTACCTTTATAAGATTTAATTAGATATAATCGTATTATATTAAATCGTTGTAAAGAAAAGTGTAGATCATTAACAGAATTAACTTGTGAGTAAAACCTATTTAAGAAACCTAAGGTTTCTTTATGAAAATAGTTACTAAACTTGTCTATTAGAACTAAATTATATAAATTTTTAGACTTTATTTCTAGTCTTTTATCTATTAATAACTTTGTATGTTTACCTAACCCCGGTGTAAAGGTTAAAAGTTCCTTATAATTTTTATTAGTATAAAATAACTTACCACCAAAAAACAGCCCCTTTGTTCAATATATTTGTAATATGTGTTCAAATCTTATTTTTTTTTTTTTTTTTTTTGTTTTGCTTTAAAAAGGGCTAGTTTTCTATTCCATGTAAATTCACCAAATTTAAAACCAATATTTCATTTATTAAAAGTTTTTATTTTAAAATTCTTACCGTAATGAATATTTACGTCTGAGTACCTATATAGATTTGGAATACAACTTGATCTTGAATATATATTTTTTTCTGATGAATAATGAATAGGACTTAGTTTTATTAAATAAATTGATCTTAATAAACTTGAAGAAAAATAGTTTAATTTTTGTAACTTTTTTAGTCTCTTTGGTTTTTTATAATATAGTATTAAGTCATTATTATTAAAATTATCTATAACATATATTATTTAAATTTGGTTGTTTTCCCTCAAGGGGTTTTTTGGTATTTTATCGATTTCGTACGCCCACCGTGGGGGTGATCTACTGGATTTTTTGCGTTACCTCTTACCTTCGATTTAAACCCTAAACTTTTGAAATTGCTAGCTTTAGTAGATTTAATACCACTTTTTAAAATATTCATACTAATAGAATTATTAGAAGACAGTGCAAATATAGAAATTATTTTTTTTAAACCAGAGGACAACTTAATTAAGCCTAACCCTGTTCGTGTATCTGATTTAATTAAATATGCTTTTGAACCAAAGCTTCGAGTATACTTTATACCTGTTAGAGGTTTAATCTCTAAATAATTTAGCGGTTTATTTTTTTTTTGTTGAATAATCAGAAAAGATAAATATTGTATTTTTTTATATTTATTGACCATTATAAGGTTTTTTTCTAAAATTAATTTGTAAGAACTTAACTCCTTTAATTTAAGAAAAAAAAATAAATAAGTATCATACTGAACAGGTATATATGAAACCTCCCCTAAAGAGTTTATAATAACACTAAATATGTTATTATTATAATTTATATAGTTTATACCAGCAATAAAAAAGAGTAGTTTAGACCTAAACTTATAATTTATTGAATTTATTTTCAATTTTTTTTTTTTACCTTTAGAATAAACAACAATTTGTCCGTATTTTGAACGCCCTGCATTAGACTTTTTAAAATATAATAATTTTTTATATTTATATTGAAGAGGTAGTAGTGACTTAATTTTGGTAATGTAAAAAGATGCGTTAGACATTTTTTTAATTTTTTTTTGATATAGTAAACTTTTTATATTTTTAATGGAATTTTTATAAATAAACATAAAATATATAAAATTATTTAGTAAAATATAGCGTTAAAAGTATAAAATAACGTCTGTAGGATTTGATTAAACTAATTGTTGACAATAAAAAAATGTTATTTAACATATTATAGTAAGAAATTAAATAATCTCTGGTACTTATTAAGTAATACTGGTTTTTAAAGGTTAAAACCTTGTTTAATTTATTGATATCAATTTTATGAAAATGAAATAAAGAATAATTACTATATTTCATAATAGTTTTATATTCATGTCTTAACTTTATAAATAAATTGTTATTAAAAAATATCTTTTTAGATATGTTGAAATAACTATAATATTTTATATCTGTAAAAAAATCTGGTAAAGTACTATAACTAAAAGTTAATTTAGTTTGTACTCCCCTATTAATTTGTTTGTAATTTTTATAAATTTTTGTTCAATTAGTAATTATATAAAGTATATCAATATTATTAGTCGTTTTTTTTCTCAAATAATATTTTCTTCTATTTTTAATATACCGAGTTATTCCTAAATTATATTTCTTAAATTTTAAGTTTTTTTTAAAAGTTTTAAAGCCAGAAACATTTAAAAAAGTATTAAAAAAACACATATATTATATTAAATATGAGTATTACCATACCATTCACTAGAATTATTTAATTCAGATAAGGTAAAACCTATTTTACCTTGTAATTGTATAAGACCGAATAACAAAGCTTCAGCTGTTGGAGGACATCCAGGTACGTAAGTATCAACTGGTAAAATTCTGTCACAACCTCTAACGACTGAGTAAGAATAGTGATAGTAACCACCACCATTTGCACAACTTCCCATAGACAAGATTCATCTAGGTTCCGTCATTTGTTCATATAAACGCCTTAAGCATGGGGCCATTTTGTTAGTTAAAGTCCCGGCAACAATTATTAAGTCAGATTGTCTAGGCGAAGCCCTAAATATTATCCCAAATCTATCCATATCATATCTACTAACGGCAGCATGCATCATTTCAACGGCACAACAAGCTAAACCGAATGTTAATGGTCATAAAGACCCTGCTCTAGCTCAATTAACTAAAGATAATATTCTTGACGATATTCATTCAACTTTCATATAGTATATATTTATATACGCCTTAATGACCTCCTTATAAACTTTGTGTAACCATTTGGTCTACTTACCCCATAAATTGATCTTCTTTTAATTTTACCTACTACAGGAGAAAAGTCGAAGACACCCCTAATAGCGGTATAACCAACTCCTGGTAAATCATTTGCTCTACCACCCTCTACTAAAACTCTATTATATTTAGTACATAAGTACGATTTACCTGGTAAACGCGTTGTTAATCTTAAACTATTAGATAATTTTACTTTAGCTATGTGACGAATAGCAGAGTTTGGTTTTTTAGGAGACATAGTCGTAACTTTTTGTACTATTCCTTTTGCCTGTGGACAAAGTTTTAGTATGGGAGTTCTTTTTCACGACTGTTTTTTATATTTTTTCCCAGGCTTTTTATAAATTAATTTACGTTTTAAAGATTGTTTACACGTTGACAAATAAACTATTTGTATATTTATAATACTAAATTATAAAAGCTTGTCAAGATACACCCAATCAATACATTAAGACGGGTATACCTAAAAATAAAATAAATTCTCTTAGAGAAAGATCAACAGGTAGTGTTTTAAAAAGTTTATTTGAAAAACCAAACATCATATTCATCCACGACCTTAAAAAAAAAGTAGGACCCAAAAGATATAAAAAAATTAAAAGAAATAATGCAGCTAAAGGAAATAAGTCTAGAAAAAAAGAAAAAAATAAAATTTCTGAAACGAAAAATATTGACCCTGGGAAGCCTAAAAATATTAGAATATTTAATAGTATTACTAAGAATAATTTGGGACATATAAAATTTAACCCACTAATTTCAGTAATTAAACGCGTTTTAAACCTTCTTGCTAGGGCATCAACTAATAAAAAAGAATTAGTAGAAATTAGTGCATGACTTATTAACATACAAAAGCTAGCTAACATTAAGTTTGACTGCCCACTAATAATACAAGCTGTTAACCAATGCATTTCAACAACTGTTGAATAAGCTACTAATTTTTTTAAGTCTATTTGGTAAAAAAGTTTAAAAACTGTATCTACTATACCTAAGATTAGAAAAGGATAAACATAAATAAATGTCGGTTCGAGTTCTACTACTAATAAAGTTTTAAATAAGCCAAAAAATGCAAATTTTACTAAAACACCACTTAGAAAAATTGAAAAGTTAGTTGAAGCTTCTACGTGAGCTTTAGGTAATCAACCATAAAAAGGTCATATAGGTAACTTTACACCAAAACCTATTAAAAAACATAAAAATAAAAAGTTTACTTCAAAAGATGAGAAAAAATATAAGGAAATATTATAAAAATTTGAGTTACCTACAATAAAAAATAAATATAAAAAACCGAATATTAAAAATAAAGCACCAAACTGAGTTCAAAAAAACATTAAATAAGCTGCTTCAACGCACCTTCTTGTTTTAGCAAATTTATATAATATGAAAAAGGAAGGTACTAATAACATTTCATAAGAAAAAAAGAATATTATTAAGGAATCAGTAAAAAATAACATATAACCAGCAAACAGTATAACTTGGCAATAAAACATAAAAATAATCAGTTCATCTTTATTATAAGTTAAGCAAAATACTATAGAAAGTATAGTTATTAATAAAAAAACATAAATAAAAGGGTATAGATAAACATCTAAAAGCCCTAAGGATAAGGAATTAATATCTAAGAAACGGTTATAGTAAAACCCTAATAAAAAAAAGTTGCCTAAATCTCCGTTATTTATATTAATAACCTCACTATAAAAGTCCAAAATGTAATTTAATGTGGTAAATGTTAAAAATAAAAAAAAAACAGACTTGCTTAAAAAAATTTTATTATATTTTTGGTAAAGCGATATTTGTATAATTGAATTTAACAAATTCAAACGTAATATAAAATAAATAAACGAGAAAATAACTATATTGAATAAAAAATATATAATGTAACTTAATCATAAAATAAAACCTTATAATTTAAATTATTTACCAAAATGATTGGTGCTTAATTTTTTTAGTACCCAACGGGTTGTTTATATTTGTAATGTGCGGGTTACGAATAAGAAGCTTAGATGTGCCCTTTAACTTAAATTTTAACTGTCGAATAAAATAATTTAAGCGACCATATCTTAAATTTTTAAATTCAATTAATATATGACCTGGCGAAATGATAGACTTCCACGTTGCTAATTTACCCTTACCTTTCCCCATTCTTGAGCCTATGTTTTTTTTTGATAGTGGTATATAAGGAAAAGCATTAAAAATAAAATTTCTTTTAGTTTTATCACCTTTTCTTACTGCTTTTTTTATAAAAATTTTGAGTCTAAATATTTTTTTACTATTAAGCATTAATGGTTTAGTTAATTGTAAACCACCTTGACCATATGATAAAACTTGCTTTTTAAAAATTTTCTTGTTTTTTCTCATTTTAAAAATTGTTTTATATTTAAATTTTCTTGGTTGCAGTAACATTTAAACTTTAGGTAAGGATTTATACACTATATAATCCAGATAGCATCAATATAGTTTTAAGGTGTTATTAAAAAGTTAAAAAATAAGTCACGTAACAAATGGTATGAACTCATCAAGAAAGAATACACCATTAATCAGCATAAAAGACTGTAAGATAAGATAATAGTATAGCGCAAATATTGTTTTATCATTATTTAAAAAAGGTTTCATATTGTCATTATAATTAGTAGAATGTAGAAACCTTAAATTTTGCATATAAAAATATAAACCTACTAGTAATATTATAAACAGAAATGTATACAATATGTAAAAGCTATTATTAGTTATTATATTTATTAAGTAGAGTTTATTAAAAAAACCCATAAAAGGTGGCACTCCGGCTAAAGAAAAAAGAAATATAGTAAAAAAAAATAAGTAGAAACTATCAAAACTAAACATGTTAAAAGAGTATAGTGACTTAAAACGTAAATTTAAAATAGAAGTCATCATCCAAAATAAACCTAGTAAGGTTATATTATATATTATCATATAAAAGTAGCTCAATATACTCACCGTTATATATAAATTTATGATTAACAGTATAACTCTCTAAAAAAAATTAAAAAATAAGTTAGAAATTTTAACTTTATTTTTTCTTTTAACGTACTGTCATGAGTAATTGTTAATAAAAATACTATTCTTGTATAAAAATAATTTATTATTCTTTTTAGAGTTAAAAGCTAATAATTTTATTAATCTCAATTTTTTATTAGAATTCTTAGGGCTTTTTAAAACAGCTATAAATTATATAAATTACTTATATATTATATATAAAAAAAAATATCAATATTGTGTAAAGAAGATAATGATAACAAAATTAATAAAGAATTTAAGATACTACTAATAGCGAAAAAGGTTTTTAAAAAAAATGATTCACAAAGTAAAAACAATAAACAAAATAAACCAATAGATACAAATATTACTATAACAAATGAGTAGTAATAAAATATTTCATTAAAATAAGTTAGTAAAAAATTTATAAAAAATAAAAATAGAAAAAAGTAAAAGAAAAGAATGTAAAACATTAAAGTAGTAAAAGGTATACCTTTAAAAAACGCTGGTTTTCATATATATAAGGGAACGATACCACATTTTAATAAAATAGAAAATATGATTATGAATCAAACTAAACCAACTATTAAAATGTCTTTTAAGGTTGAGACTAAAATAAAATATAAAAAAACGTGTTCTAGTAAAAATCAATCGAAAGTAATTAAACTATGATAAAAAAAGATTATAAAAACAAATAAATTCAATGATGTAATTAACGATATCCAAAATAGTAATAGAAATGATTGTAATAACGTATACGGCGAGTCATTCTTAAAGAAAATTTTAGAATCAAAATTTATATTTTTGTAGAAAAATACAGTTGAAAACATAGAAGTAGTGATCAGTAAGAATATAAGAGTTGAAAGAACTTCGATAACAAATATAGAAGTGAATAGGCTGTTAGAAAAAAATAAAATTATAATTCAGTATAAAAAATTAAATTTAGTTATAAAAAAATCATATATCTCACTAGAAGATAAATAAGATATTGTTAAAAAGATATATAGTAACACAAAAAAACTTATAAGTATTAAATATAGCATTTTGGAATGATATGACGTGAAAATTATATGACCAAATCATGATGTTACATCACACGAAGATCATATACTATTTAACATCCAGATTAAACATATAGGGAAAGATAATAATGTACTTATTTCAATACCTGTTATAAAATAAAAGTAACTTTTGCTCGAACTTGTTAATATTACTTTATCCTTGGATAGGGTAATAGGTAAGAGATATACTAAAACAGAAAAAAATAAAATTATATAAGTCATTAAAAAAAAATAACTTAAACTTCATATAATTGAATAATTTAAAAATAACATAAATTATATATACCTACACCTGGACTTGAACCAGGACCCTGTTAAGGACAAGGTTTTAAGCCTTGCATGTCTACCAATTTCATCATATAGGCTTATAATTATTTGATTATTCCATAGTTCGATCTATCTAAGTAATAATTGTATATAATTAAATAAAGCTGAGAAAATAAATATATAAACAAATAGAACATGAAAAAACAATGAAGAGTAAAATAAATTGAAAAAAGAATAAAACTTAACATGTAAGACAACAATTTGTGAACTAAGAAAAAATAGTGTCATCACAAAGAATAAAAATTGGATAGTACTTGCATTAAAAAGACAATAAACTTTATATTTTAAAAAAAACGTTATTAATATTAATAATATTATGAGTAACAAAAGGTTAAAATTTCTTTAAAATTAAAAAATCTTTTTATATTATTATTAGAACTTATAATATGAAAAAAAACAATCGTCTTTAAATTTTAAATTAACACTATATTTTTTCAGAAACAACATGTTAGTACTAAAGTTTGGTATTACCTTCTTTAAGCTTTTAACGTAAAATAAACTATTATTTAGGTTGTAAATAGATGACTCATTATAAGTGTAAAAGGATATACTTAAAAAATAATTCCTTATTAAATATTGTTCTTGTGAAAATGTTTTGTGGGCCATAGGAGATTTTATTACAGTCGTTTTGTAGTTACGAAAAGGGTAAACAAAAAAAGAAGGTTTTTTACTCGTTTTAGTTGTTACAATATTGTGTTTATTAATGTCAGTTGATATTAAATATCTAATTCATATTAATAAAACATATGATTGTTTTGTATATATTTTATTTTTTTTAAAAGAATTGTTAGTTGTGGATAATCTCATATTGTTTATACTCGAGGGAATATATAAACTAGAGAGTTTTAGTACGTGTTTTACTTTTATATAATTTTTACTAGTGATTTTTTTTTGTATTTTTATGAACGGTGACTTTATTATACTCAAGCTAGTAGGATTCGAACCTACGTTATTAGAGTGAAAATCTAATGTCCTAACCCCTAGACGATAGCTCGTTATTAAATTTGAATAGAAACAGGGTTTTGTATTAAAGTGTCTTTTATTGGATTGTAATACATTTCTTTCAAACCAATAGATGGGAAAGACTTTTGAAATGGGCAGCTACTATCTCCATATTGTAGCATTAAGTTTCTAAGGTCTTTTTTTCCTGAAAAAAATAAACCATGTAGTTCACCACATTCACGTTCTAATCAGTTGGCTGCTGAAAAAAGTTCCACAATCGAGGATAACGAATTATTTTTTGCAAGTAAACTATTTGTATTTATATTAGAAAATCCTTGAGTAAAAACGAAAAACCTATTTTGAGTGTTTAATAAATGGTAATTATAGACTACAAGTGTATTCATTGGTTTGTTATTTTTATTACTTAAAGAACTGTTAGACTTACTAGTCGTTAGTACTTCATACGGAAAAATATCCACTAATTGCAATGAGTAAAATAATGACGAGAACCTAAAATGAATATTTAGGTAGTATAAAGTTTTACTATCGATAACTATGTTATCATGCTTTAGTGATTGAGCTAAATTATTTATAAAAGAATAATTGTTATTATGTAAAATACATTTTATATAAAGTTTAAAATTTGTAAAAATAATGTTTTAAGTTGGGCTCGAACCAACGACCCCAAGGTTTTCAGCCTTGTGCTCTACCAACTGAGCTACTAAAACCTGAATCTTTTTTGTTTTTTTAAACGAATAACAGTTACTTTTAATTACCCTCGACGAGAAGGGTATACATTCAATAACCTATATATGGCTTTATTTGATAGACTAAATACTCTTACCACAATGTGTTAAGAAGAGGAAATGGCTGAGTGGTCGAAGGCGGCAGACTGTAAATCTGTTAGTATATACTCTCGTTGGTTCGAACCCAACTTTTCTCAAAATCTACAAGAATCAAGAATTTAACGTATATAATAATAAATATCATATATATAGTAGTGGTAAAACAAATTCTTACCGTAATAGTCTTAAAAATTATAGTAACAGTATATATAATTTATATAAATATAATTGCAAAAATATAAATAGAGTTATTGATCATAAACTTATAATATCTAAATTACTAAATACTATGATTTATTTAAATAGGATTCAGTTAGGAAGTAACAGGAACGTAGTACCTACCGTTTATCAATTGAATTTTAATTATAAAAGAAACAGGTTTTTCCCTAGTGTATGTTATAATAAAATATCTATACTTAATAGTAGTTTAGGAATAATATCTAAGTACTTTGACACCAAAAAAAGTTTTTTAAAGAGTAAGTCTTCTTATATACTCTCTATTCTTTATATTAAAAGGTTATTATTAAGCATACCTATCTACAAGTTAAATCTAAATGTGGTAAGAATACCAATATATTTAAAGGACATGGTAAATAGATTGTTATCTAAAGATAAAGTATATCTCGAAAACCCCTTTATTAAAAATCAATACGTTACTTATAACAAAAGTTTACAAATAAGCTTTATTTATTTTATTGGCAATAAACCTTTTGGAAAATTGAAGTATAAAAAATCAGGTAGACTAAAAAGGAAAATTAGGAAAAAAATTATAATGCTAAACAGTATAAAAGACTAAATCATCATTAAAAAATAAAAATAAAAATAAGAATAAAATTAGATAAAATTATATTTTATGTTTATTTTAAAAATACTAATAAAATTACTAAAGTACTTATTGAATAGTTTAATAAAATCACGCTCTAAATTAAAGTTATATAAATGAGCTTACCCCGAACCTCTTATTAGGCTAAAAGAGTCAAAAAACAAACGTTTAGATGTAAAGTGACTTTGGATTCATACTTACTTTTTTAAAGATATATTTGTAATAAACTTTTTAATAGTTAAAATAAAATTAGTACTTAGGACTTTATTAAATATACAATTAATTGCACGAAAGGAAAAATTCCTTAGGTACATGATATCTTTATTATTTACATTTATTTTAATATTATTTTTAAACTACATACTTTTTATCAGTTTTATTTTTGTATTTATAATAAGTACTATTTACACACTAGTTTTCATAATGTACCACGTAAATATTAAAAATAATTCATTAAAAAGTGTGACATACGCTCTTACACAAGCTGTAAAATATATACCCTATACTAATTTACAGTTATTTGTAAATTCAGATACTAGAAAACTAAATTTTAATGTTGTCAAATTTACACATTTAGTACTATACCATTTTCTATTAAACAGGTTTTTTATAAAACCTAATATTTATGGTAAACTCTTAGCTATAAATACTTTAATGCTTTTTACTTATTATGATTATCCTAATGAAAAAATACGTGAGGAAGGGAGAACTAAAGAATATAAAGTTGAAAAAGACCCCATAACAAAAAAAAATTTTTTTGTAGAAGATCATTATATATTTAGGAATGATACATTTTTCTTATCGATAATAAATAATGACATCGAAACTAGTAAAAATATCCTAAGTAAGGTTTATACAAAGTACATAAATTTTAGATATTATACAGAAATACCTACTCATTGATATACCATAAATTTTAGATCTGTTATTAAAAACGCAGTTTTATTTTTTTGCCCACTATTAAAATTTTTACTGATATTTTTGATTAATATATGATTTTTTTTAAAATTTTATGTACCATTGTTTATATTTTACTGGTCATTGAATAGCATAAGTTGAGCATTATACTACTCAGACTTACTAGATATTGAAGATTCAAGTAGTTATATCAAGAATATATTTATCTTAATAACAATTCATGAAATATTAAAAATAGACGATTTAAACCGTCATTTATATAGCCTCGATAAAGGTAACTATAATGAAGAATGGATTAAGGAATGATATGAAAAATAACCCTAAGCCATAAATTATATTATTTAATCAAATTTTAGGTATATTTTACAACTATTATATCTAAAGTTATTAGTATGCCTAATATCTAACCGCAAAAGTTTAGTAAAAAATTTTATTTATTTTTTTAATTATATTTTTTTTAATGGATTATACCCATAATAAATATTATGAGTTTGACTATGGCTCGGAATGAACGCGTGCGTAGTGTCTTGACACATGCGAGTTTTACGAAAATTTTTTCTAAATTTTAGTAGCGTAAAGGTGAGTAACATACACAATGTTTTCAATAAAATAAGTTTAACACTTTAATTTATATTTTACATAATTAAATTGATTATAGTATAAACAGTTTAATTAGGATTTTAAATGTGGCGAACAATAATAGTGGTCCAGACTAGAGTAGT
>JACLAC010022737.1_pt1 | contig 25024 bp, 15 predicted proteins | sample 8027881 | NCBI WGS metagenome assembly JACLAC01 (sample SAMN15725517, study PRJNA655200) | protist metagenome | isolation source: fluorescence activated cell sorting (FACS) single amplified genomes of... | place: Spain: Blaines Bay Microbial Observatory, Mediterranean Sea | collected 2016-01-19 | reverse complement strand
CGCGATCGCAAGCAAAACTGTTGTGCACGAGAATCGAGCACGCATGGCGAACTCCGTTACGACAGGCGCGAGGTGTTTGGAAAGGTGTTTGCGGAGAGATTACGGGTACGAACCGCTCGGATTGCCTGAACCAAATCCGGTGGCGATTTTTCGCTGAGTCGGCGAACGCGATGTGTCTTCCACTCTGAAGGGGGCGGGACTTTAATCAATTTCCGAAAAACGGGTCCAGACCGGTCTGAAGCAGATATTTCAAGTGTCAAAAGTCACACGTTGACCCCATTAAAAGGTCGGTCGTATAGTTCACTGCCTCTCAGAACTCCTCTTGGGAGCTTTGCGCTAATTCAACCAGCGCAATACGCCCACTGGTCGTAACTGTCGTCCTGACAGCCTTAGGCGGTGGCCGTTGCTCACACTTGAATGTTCAATCTGACAAGTCAGAAAAATCAGCCAGACAAGGAAGTCGGCAATGAGTTCTGTCGCTCTGAAACAATCCATTCCGTTCGACTATTTCGAACAGCTCCGTGAAGCTCGCGAGATTATTCGTCACGAGGCTGATGCGTTGATTGCTCTTTCAAGTCACTTGGATACTCGATTCTGCGAAGCCGTCGAGCTGCTGCTGGAGTGTTCCGGGCGGGTCATCGTAACGGGAATTGGCAAAGCCGGCATCATCGGTCAGAAGATGACCGCAACACTCAGCTCTACTGGCACGCGATCGATGTTTCTGCATGCCGCTGAGGGCGTACACGGTGATCTTGGCTGCGTCTCACTGGACGATATTGTCCTCGTCTTTTCAAACAGTGGTAACACCGAAGAAGTCTGCCGAATTCTGCCAATCGTTCAGCAGTTTGGTGCAAAGATCATCGCGATCACTGCTGGAAGTGAGAACCGGCTTGCACGAGCGGCCGATGTCGTGCTCGAAATCGGAAAGCATCGTGAAGCGGGTCAGCTGAGTCTCGCGCCTTCAACCAGTACAACGGCGATGCTGGCGATGGCTGACGCGCTTGCTCTGGTCGTGAGTCAGGCAAAAGGGTTTACCACTCGCGATTTCGGAACGTTTCATCCAGGCGGCAGTCTCGGACGACAGTTGACGCCAATCCGTGAAGTCATGCGGCACGGCGATGAACTTCGTATCGCCGTGATGGATGAATCAGTACGAGGTATCTTGCAACGCCTCCGTTCAAGTGGTCGTCGAACAGGAGCAGTTCTGATCACTGACAAACAAGGTGTTCTATGCGGTGTATTTACCGATAGCGATCTGGCGAGAATTCTTGAGCAACACCGAGATGAGCAACTGGATTCCGCAATCTCAGAAGTCATGACTTCGAACCCTGCGACACTTCAGGACACAACGTGCCTGGGCGACGCAGTCACGATGCTTACGGAGCTGAAGATCAGCGAACTGCCAATTGTCGACAAGGCTGGTCGGCCGGTCGGTCTGATCGACATCACAGACGTCATTGGAATGGCTCCCGGTTAATCGTTTCTCAAGGAAACTCTGACTATTCATCTTTCTCGGAACCGACTAACGCTGATTGTGCTGTTGGGACTCTCGACCGGGTACTTCGTTTACCTGTTTGGAGTACGAATGGTGCTGCACGCCGTTCCACCTGACATGTCGTCCAGAATCTCTAAACGCGGCAATGAAGTTGACACCGGCATCGAGTCGTTCGACGAAAGTTCACGCATAGCGAAAGAGCATCTGCCGGACCAGCAATGGGCACGAGACGCGAACGTCCAGCTTCGTGATGGCGATACGCTCTTCTACTACGCGCAATCGTGGAAACAGTCTGACGAGAAACGCTCGGTTAAGTTCGAGCCACTGGCTCTCGTCTGGTTTCAGGAAGACGCCGCAAAACCGCTAATCATCCAGGCGGAATCCGCGCTGGTCACTTTTGAACGCGACGTCGATCTGTCGTCACCCGACCCCGGTCGAATCGTCGCGGGTGAGCTACTTGGCGATGTATCCATTCGTGGTGCCGACGGACTCGCGATGAACGGTCACCACTTCATCTTTTCGGAAGAGTCCGAGAGCATCTTCTCGGATAATCCGGTCGAGTTCGTCTGGCAGAACCATTGCGGACATTCGCAACAGGGCATCCAGATCGACCTCATCATGGCAACCGGTGGGCCGAGCAATCAGCTCGCTGTGGCGGGAGTGAAAGAGGTTCAACTCACCCGCAATGTCGAGATGGATTTTCTATTTGAACAGGACAAAGAACTGATTCCACTTTCTGTTCGATGTGCCGGTCGGTTCATCCTGAAACTGTTAGGTAAGATCGACAACCCCACATCCCGCAGTATCGCCACGTTCGAAGACAAAGTTGTGGTAAGACGGGCAACGGAACTGAACACGTCAGACGTACTGACATGCGACCTGCTTGATCTGCATTTGGAAGAGGCCACGGAAGCGGAAAAAACTGCCAGAAAACTGGATGTAGATGCCACATCGAAGTCCAGTCTGATTTCAGAGTCCAGCAAAAGTTCGCTTAACTTCAAACGGATGATTGCCAAAGGGCATGTCGTCAAAGTCACTTCGGAGCTGAACGAGTTTCAGGCGGTTGTCGGAAGTCCGAATCAGCAGCAACGGTCGATGGCCGTTGTTCACTACGATGCTGTAGAACGACGACTGACACTCAACGATTTTGATCCGAACCTGGTAAAACAGTGGAAACCACGAGTTCGCGTCACTCAGAAATCGGGCGAGATGGACTGTCAGCAAATCATCGTGACGCACCATGCCGATGGCCGTGTCAACGAGTTGATTTGTCGGGGGCATGGCTGGCTCGCTTATCGAGAACCAGGAGTGGATGGCGGCCCGGCTACTGATGTCCTGCTGGCCGACTGGAAGCGGCAGCTTCGTCGATTTACGGACTCAACAACCGGTCAGAACGTGATCGATCTGTTTGGCGAAGCTGTGGTCAAGCTGCCGGCCGACCAGTCAGGGATTTCAGCAAACTATATTAAGATCTGGACCGATCCCCTTGAGTCGGCCGGCAATGGTCCGTCATTCCTTGTCACCAAACACTCGCAACGCGACAGCAAAGATAAAACGAAGAAGGCTCCGAAACCTCGACGAATTCTCGCTCAGAAAGAGGTTCTGCTTATCAGTCCTCAGATGCACGGGCAGATGGAAGAACTTCAGGTCTGGTTTGAGGACGCCGCTCCGCCGCGTGACGTATCGGGACCAAAGAACGATCTGGCGCCAGTGTCGTATCGGGTTTCCGAATCGACTGCTCCGCTGTTGCTTCCTGACGACGAGAACTCAAAAAAAATTAAAGAACCAGTATTCGTGTCCGCTGATCTAACTCGAGTTCGAATCGTTCGTTACGGCGACGAGGTCGATCCCGAAGTTTTTGAGGTTTGGACAGAAGGCGACGTCCGAATAAGCCACCATCGTGAATCGGATAATGGGCCGATTGTGCTGACGGGCGACCGACTGCACATTCTGAATACCCCACCAACAAGCATTTCTCCGACTCAGCAGATTGTTCACATACTCGGATCGCCCGCTCAAGTTCTCGACCCAAAAATGAAACTGACCGGCGAGGAAATTACAGTCGACCGTTCTCGCAACATCGCATGGACAGACGGTACGAGCGAATTGCGGCTCCCGACCGATCGCGACTTCGATGGCAAGCTGCTCAAGGAACCGGCTGAGCTGACAATCAACAGCCACGAGCAGATGTCATTTGACGGTCGAGTTGCCACGTTTACCGGGCGGGTACATGCGTCAATGTTTGACAGCGTCATGCGGTGTCAGCAAATGGAAGTCACGATGCTGAAGCCGATTGTCTTCAACGAGGGAATGGAGCAAACGGAGCGTCCGGAAATCGCCACGGTCACCTGCCAGTTTGATGTCGAATTCAACAGTCACGTTATGGAAGACGGAACGCTGAAAGAAGTTCGTCGAGCCAGGTTTGTGAGATTCCACCTGGACCATCGTACGGGAAAGGTAGTCGCCGACAATGGACCAGGTACCGTATCACTCTGGCGGCGTGGGCGAGGTAAGCGAGCCGGACTGGCGCCTCTGGCTGCGGCTGGAGCAAATCGCGCGATGGACACACAAGGTACCGAGTGGGAATACTCGCGAATCAAGTTCGCGCGGGATATGTCAGGCAGCGTGAAGAACCGCACGACGATGTTCCGAGGACAGATCGAAGTCATCTACGGACCGGTTGATCAACCGCTTGTCAAAATCGATCTGGATAAACTGCCCAAAGATGGCGGAGCGATGTTCTGCGACTGGCTTGAGTTTGTTCAACGCTCTGATAACGAAGGCACAAAACACGTCGAGCTACTTGCCAAGGAAAACGCACGACTGGAAGGACGATCGTTCTTCGCGCAGGCTGATGAAATTTCTTTCGACGAGTCCAAGGGGCTGTATATGCTCCGTTCTTCCGGTGACGAGTCAATCCTCTGGCGAGAGAAAGTTGCGGGCGGTGAACGCACGGCCGTTGTTGCCGAGACGTTTCGCTTCATTCCGTCGATCAACAAAGTTGAATTCGACAAGGCTTCACGCGTACAGGGCCTGCAGTAGCCGACGCGGGTTTCGGGTGTCAGTTGTTGAAGATCAGGCCATGTTTCATACTCGTCGAACTTATGTTCCGCACGTTAGGAATTCGCTCGGAAAGTCTCGGCGAATGATCGAAACACGACGAGGTTGCCTGAATGAGCGATCGCCACAACGATGCAGAGCTGATCCGAATTTGTCTTGAAGGAACAGTCGACGACCTGACGGATTCCGTCGTTTCTCAGGTCAGTCAACGAATTCAGGAGTCCGCGCTGCTCCAGGCGGCCGTGAGCGAATCGCCGATTTCCGAGGTAATCAATCAACGGCTATCGACAACGGAAGAAGCTTCGTCGTACGCCCCCGAGAACTCTCGTGGTTCAACGCCTGGACGTGCCGGTTTGTTTGCGGTCGTGATAATCGCTGTCGTCGTCGCGGCTTGCCTCTGGTGGAAGACTCAGAACGCCGACAACCCAGAGCCTGCCGGCACGGCGGTGGCAGAATCAGCCCAAACAGAAGTCGCCGCTGATTCGAATGCAACGTCTAAGGTCGACTCCGACATTACTGACAACGCTACGCCGTTAGATATCGATGCGACTTTGGTCGTTTCGGCAGACCAGAACTCAGCGAATCGATCCGCGTCGTCAGGCCTGGTAGAGGGTGGATCCGGGAAGTCGGATTCCTCAGACGATCCGTCGGAGAATTCACAGCCAGACTACAAGGCTGGCAAACAAAAAGAGAACGTTTCCCAAGCCGTTGCAATCTCCGTTCCTGCGTCTGCCGCTTCGACAGAAATAGAAACTCGACCCTGGGTTGAAGGATTGTCGCTCGACAAACCGCCAAGGCGGTTCGAAGAAACCGCGTGGCAGCTTCCGGGAGACGAACAACCTGATCAGTTTCGGCCTTCCGAATTCAGTCAATGGTTCTCCAAGCTTCCCGGCAAGCCATTTCTGGTGGGCGAGGAAAAAGTATCCAACCGAGTGTTCTCTCGCTTCAGCGGTACCGCTCAGTTAATCCCGTCGTGGGTTGACTCGGCTGTTTTGAGGCTCGGCCTCTACGACACAGAACGCTGCTCGATCACCGTGTGGAGTGGGAACCGTGGTGTTCAGTTGAAGTTCATCCGACGCTGCAATCCGAACGTATGGGCCGCTTATTCCGTTAGCCGTACGGGAACGGACGGCCACGACGAGTTGCCACGTCTCGGACGATTTCTGGCGAGCGATCTGGGACGCTGGCATCGGTCGAACTTTGGCATGTTCGACCTTCGCTGGAACGACGGCTACCTTCGACTGGTCAGAGGTGACGTGCAGTTGCTTGCCGTTCCGCTCGAGACGCCGCCAGAAGAAGTTCTTTTTGACGGGAAGCTGAAATTCCGCGACGTCCGCATGTTTCGATCTGACCCGGTCTCCGATGACATCGTCGACCAACCGGACTCACGCCAGCTGCAAAACATTCTGGCGACAGCAAGGCCGGCAGATCTTCAGTGGCAATCGACCGACGTTCCCGACGGAGCGTTCTCAAGCGACGACACAACTGGCACGGTCCGACTGGCGACAGACTCGACGTCGAAGAAATTGGCGTTGGCATTTGCTCATATCCCAAATTCGGGTCTTTGTGAAACGGTGCTCCGAGTCGACTCGATCGATCCGGGAACTGGAATCTACTTCGGTCGCCCGGACGGTTCGCAGGTTTTTCGAATCAGTTGCGTATGGGACACTGCCGGAAAAAAGCCGGCTCTTTGGTTTCAGCGAGCCGATCAACGCGAAGTAGAACGAAAGTTCGATCCCGAAGCTTACGCCGTTCCGTGGACTGGTCCAGAACAGTGGATTCGCATCGTCGCGGGGTACGGTATCACCACCGTGCAGATGAGCGTGGACGGCGAGCATTGGGGTTGGATTATGGACAACCCTGCACCAGGCGACTGGGAACGTTTCGAAACCGTCGGTGTTTTCGCGGAGCCCAACGGTGAAAGGAAAATCCAGCTTCGATCGATTTCGGTCAACGAGTTTCCGACGATCGCGGCCGCTGCTGATCAGAAACTGGTTGAGCAGATCGATGCTGCAGAATTTGGCCCCCTGGACGTATTGGACGACGGAGCCTGGCTTCATCGGATCAGTCGGCTGCAGCCGGAAGGTTTACCGTTTGCCGATTGGCGGCGAGCCTGTGCTGTCGCCACGCTTCGAGCCCGACCTCGAGCTTCGTTAGGGATATTTCTTCTTAACGGGATATTGTCATCCGACGCATTTTCAAGCGGTACTGGCCAGGTGCGTGATCCTGCAATCGCCAGGCGGATACTGAATGAAGTCGGTCAACTGGTCTCGATTCAGCACGGCAATCGAGCCGTTCATTTTCAACATCTCTATCATGAAGTCGCGCGGCGAGCAGCCGCCAATCCAGAAAATCAGCCTTCGGAATCGGCGCATTCTGAGAGTCTGGATGATGTGGTTCGTAACACAGCTTCGGAGTTAGTGAGTCTTCCGATTTACTCAAACACGTCGGTTTTGACGGCTCAGGCGGCGGCGAGACGAACGATCATCAGCCTCAACCAAACAGGTCGCCGCGCGGAAGCTCGGCAACTGATCGATGAAATTATTTTCTGGAATTCCAACGCCCACCCCAGTCGCGACTGGTGGACGCAGGTTGATTCACTTTACCCAACGCTCGCATGGGCTGAGCTTGAGGCTCACACAGGGCTCGATACCGAATCGCAAGACGCACGCATGGCAAGGCCGCGCCGCTGGAAGACGACGTTGATGCCGGAACGCCACCCGCTGGCTCAGCCAGTCAGCAAAGAAGCATACAACGTAATGGCTGAGTTTCAGGCGGCGATCGACGGAGCCGCGTTTCAGGATGCCTGCCAGGTGATTTCATCAGCCGGTTCTGCTCATTTGATTGGGCTGTTGCCGGATTCTCAGGATTCCCAACTGCTGGTGTCCTTTCCCAACGCCGTGTCGATGGCGATGGAACGGTACCCTCAACTTCGGCAGCAGATGAACGAACGGTTCGGAGCGGTAGGTCGTTTGCGTGTGCGAGCGGCGATCGAGAATGGTGACTATCGACAGGTTGAATCCGCGACGATTCAGTTTTTTGGAACGCCAGCCGCGGCGGAGAGCGATCTGTGGCTTGGCGATCGAGCACTCTCGGCTGGCAACTTTGCTCAGGCTCGAAGTTATTTTGAGCGAGCCGTTTTAGAGTTTCGCAGGAACTCACAAATTGATACTCGAGAAGTCGCTTCGGCAACTGCTCGTTTGAAGATTGTTAAAGGACTGATCGGTGAATCCGGCGAGCAAGTCGCGACAACGGAGACGCTTCAGCCTGTGAGTTTCGGAAGTCAGACACTGACTGCAGATGAATTGACCGGGCTCGTCGACGAACTTTCCAAGGCCAGAGCACAACAGAACGCATCCGGCACGGCACGGAGTGTTGATTCGGTGGCTCCAAATGACCACTTTGTGGCTTCCAGGATTCCATCGCCAGTTTCGCACCGGATTGAGAAACGCGGACGTTACGAAGGCGACCTCGGCGAGCACGTTGGCCAGTCAGCACCAGCTGATACTGACTGGGTGTCACGACAGCTTGCCGCTGCGATCGTCGGCGACATAGCATTCTTGAATAACCGCTTCCAGGTGACATGTCTGGATCTGACGACCGGTCAGGCAAAATGGAATCAACAGCTTGGAAGTAATCACGGTTCCGCACATCAGTGGCCGATGCTGGCCATGAGACCGTTGGTGTCCGGCGATTCGATCTTCTGTCGTCGCCTGACGAAAAGCGGGACTGAACTGGTCTGTTGCCTGGCTTCAGATGGCAAGATTCAATGGCAACAACAGCCTGAACAGATTCTGGTCAGCGACCCGTTTCTGCTGCGTGGTCGTCTCCATATTCTGTCAACGGACCGCTCAAGTGTCGGTCCGACTGTACTGAATCTACTGACCGTACAACACGCAAGCGGCAAGATTCTAAGTTCGGCTCCAGTCTTGAAACTGTTCGATGCCTGGCAGAGTGCTGCCATGATTTGCCAGGTCGCCGTCCGCGACGCTCAGTTTTTTGTCAGCACCGCAGGTGCTGTTGCATGCTGCAACGCTGAAGGGCAAACACTTTGGGTGAGACGCCGTGAATGGACTTCAACAAAGCTCGACAGTCGTTATCGGTATGCCCGCTCGTGGTCCCCTCCCGTGATCGTCGAAGACCAATTGGTCGTCGGGCAACCAGAGAGCCCAGCCATCGATTGCATGGATTTGAAAACCGGACGTTTGATCTGGCAACACGTCGAACCGGAACTGAGGCGAATTATTGCCTCGCCAGGCGATTCGCTGATTCTCGAAACCCGCGAAGGTCTCAAGAAAATTTCATCAGTTACCGGGCAATCTATCTGGCTCTACTCCGCAGCCGATCTGCTGGACGGAATTGCTGTTGGCACGCTCGAATCGATAGACAAAGCACCTTCCGGCAATGCCAGGCAACCAGGTCGAAGTGCGATTCTCGCCGTTCGGCATGTCGCTAACCAGGACGGTAGCGCCAATACCATGGTCCCGACGTTAGTCTGGATCGATGCGGAGACTGGCCAGGAAATCGCGAGGCAGCGATTCCTTAGCCTTGCCGATCGCGAAGCGAGAGTCGGCCCGTTCCTGATTACCAAAGATCGTTTATTTGCTTTCGCGGGAAAGAATCGGAAGGAAGGGAAACGGGACATCATTGAGTTCGTTCCAGAACCTGAAAGGCCACTTTCGTCGCCCATTGATCAGAATCTGCTGGCCCCATGGCTTCCTGAATTCCTGACAGCAACGTTTCCTGACAATCATTCCGGTCGACCAAATCTCATCGTAACGACCACGCAACGTGATGTTCGGAACGGTCTCGACGCCCTTTGTCCCGGTTGGCTGCTGGTTGGCCCGCCTCAGCCTGACGGCTTTGGAAAACGCGATGTACACCGTGGCCAGAAAGACGTACTTGGTTTGCGTCTGCAGCCTCTCAGTGTCACGCCTGAGGAAGAGCAGGCGCTGGCCGACACACCGATCAACTCCATCCGCTTGATTCGCGACGCCTTTGTTCCAGCCAGTGGCGAACAGGCTCTTCGATTCAAGGCCGGCCATGATTCCGGTCAGACCTGGAATCTGACTGTCGACGTGAATGGTCAGCAGATCTACTCTTCAATCGTCAGTGACGAAACCTCACCGGCCGGCTGGTCATCAATTCATACCAGTTTGAAACGGTGGGCTGGTCAGAATGTCCGCATCATGGTGACATGCTCGGTCAATCAGGATGCCGGGCAGACGTCGGTTTTCCTGAGCGAGATGAACTCTTCCACGCTCTCGCGACAGGAAACGAAGAATTAACGACGAGCCAGGACCTGCTGATAAACGTCGCGTATCTGAGCGGTCATGGTCTGATGGCGAAAGACGTCTGTGAAACGAGCCCGTCCGTTTTCTCCCAGTCGGATTCGAAGTTCGGGAGATTCGGCAAGTTCACAGATCGCGTCAGCAACGCCGATTATTTCTTCGACAGGCAGGAGGTAGCCGGTTTCTCCTGGGATGACGACTTCGCGAGCACCGTCCACGTCGTAACTGACAACCGGTTTCCCGGAGATCAGAGCTTGAGGGAGGACCCGAGCAAGACCTTCCCACTCGCTGGTGTGCGCAACGATTTCTGCCGCGTTGACGAGTTCAGGAATCTGCTCCGGCGGAACCAGGCCGGTCAGAATGAAATGCTCCGACAATCCGAGTTCACTGATTCGTTGCTCAAACTGTTCTCGCAGAATTCCGTCACCGATCAGAACGAATCGGACATTGGGGCATCGATCGATCACGGTCCGAGCAGCCTCGATCAGAAACTTGTGCCCCTTGAGGTGAAACAGGCGAGCGACTTTCGCAACGGCGATTTGATCTGGTTGCAGGCCAAGCTGCTCTCGGACTTCGTCACGGCTGCGAGAAGGATTTAGAAAAGGATCAACATCCATCCCGCTGTAGACCGTCGTGAACCTGTCACGCGGCGCAATTCCGGCTTCAACATACTGATCGGTCAATGAGTCACAGACACTCAAGAATACGTCGGTTTTTAGGGCAGCCCAGCGTTCCAGTTGGCAATAGACTTTGAACGCCAGAGCTGACTGACCGCGATGAAACGAAGCACCGTGGATTGTGTGCACCGCTGGGAGACCAGCCTTAGCGGCTGCGTACCGCCCAATAATTCCAGCCTTCGAACTATGCGTGTGGACGATGTCGGGGCGAAGTTCGCGGAACGTTTCGATCAGTCGTCGATAACTCACCCAGTCCATCAGCGGATAAATGCTTCGTCGCAATTCAGGAATCTCAATGATTCGAAATCCGACTTCCCGTGCCCGATCCATCAGGCTGCCTTCAGGCCCAATAGCCGGACCCGTGATCAGCGTGACCTCGTCACCAAAGTCGCGATGCTGATCTTCGCACGTAAAAAGCGTGTTCTGCTGTGCCCCGCCAATGATCATTCGAGTAATCACATGGGCAACATGCATAAAATCGTTCCGGTCGTGTGACTCTTAGGGAAGAACTTCAAGATCCAAACGAGGAACGCTGAAGACTACTCGCGTGGCAGTTTGTCGATGGCATCGTGCGAGCCGACAAGCATCAGCAAGTCGCCTGCCTGGATAAGATCATCAGGTCGCGGGACGCTGATGATTTCCGGCGATGTAATCGATGTTGATTCTTCGTCTGACTCTTCCACCGAAGCCGGGGCCTTTTGCCGCTTGATGGCAACCAGGTTGACGTCGAATTTCGTCCGCAGTCCGAGGTCCTTCAGTCCGATGCCCAACCACGATGTGGGGGCTTCAGTCTCAACCATAGAATAGCCTTCGGCGAGATCGATCACGTCGGTCAATCGCGGATTAGCAAGACGACGAGCCATTTGCTCGCCGGCGCTGGTTTCAGGCTGAATAACTTCGTCCACTCCGATCTGCCTGAAAATTTCTGCATGAAACGAAGTCTGAGCACGGCAGATGATTCGTGGGACTCCAAGCTTGCGAAGGATGACGGTGGTCAGCAGCGACGCTTCGAAGTTTTCGCCGATGGACACGACGCAGACGTCGACTTTGTCGATGTCCTGAGCATCCAGTGCGTCGCGATCATTTGAATCTAGGCGAACGGCCAGGTCGACGTCGTCCTTGATTTCGTTAACCAGTTGCATATTTCTGTCAACGGCGATGACCTGAGCGCCCAGCCGCGAAAGGTTCCTGGCCAATGCCATTCCAAAACGCCCCAGTCCGATGACAGCAATTCTTCGCAACGGTCTATCTCCAGATTGATCATCGAAAATTATTCGGTAGCCGTTGAAATGTCGGTTTCGACGCTGGCCACCGGGGTGTCAGACTCGACTCGTTCAATGCTCACTTGAAACTCGTCGAGACGGTAAAGCAATTGCCGCGGCAAGCGACAGTGAAACGTTACTTGTTCATTGTCATATACCGTATTGGCGATTTCAGAATGCTCGTTGAGAAAATGGTGAAGTCGTCCGTCTCCAACGTGTCCATCGATCTTAAGCTCAACAGCTCCTTCGCCAAGTCGTTCGGCAACTGCAACATACAATCGGTCAAATCCCTCGCCAGTCGCAGCACTCACCGTTATTGCATTCTCAAACTTGACGCGCAGTACGTCTACGATTGAGCGATCATCCATCGCGTCACACTTGTTAAGAATAAGCAGCATATTTTCATGCGAAACGCCCAGTTTGTCGAGTACGCTGTTGACCGTATCAATCTGCTTTTGTGCCTGAGGATGGCTGGCGTCGACGACGTGCAGCAGCAGTTCCGCGTATCTTGCTTCTTCGAGAGTAGACCGGAACGATGCGACCAGGTGATGCGGCAGGTCTCGAACAAAGCCCACCGTATCGCTTAGCAGGACATCGCCCCATGACGGCAGTGACCATTTTCTCGTACGGGTATCCAGGGTCGCAAAGAGTTGATCGGCGACATAAACCTCGGCACCAGTCAGAGCGTTCATGAGTGTGCTCTTGCCTGCGTTTGTATATCCGACCAGCGAAACGGTCATATGATCACTTCTTTGGTGCACCATCCGGCCGCGATGCTTCTCGACACTTGACAGCTTGCGGCGGAGTTCTGTGATTCGCTTATCGACCAGACGTTTGTCGGTCTCAAGCTGCTTTTCACCCGGTCCACGACCCGCGCCGACACCGCCTTCGATTCGTTCTAGGTGAGTCCACAACCGTTTCAGCCGCGGCTGAAAATATAGCAATTGCGCAAGTTCTACCTGCAGCTTGGCTTCGTAAGTCCGGGCTCGACTGGCAAAGATGTCGAGGATGACTTCGCTGCGATCTACGATGACCGTGTCGAGTTCCCGTTCCAGGTTACGGCCCTGGCTTGGGCTGAGATTGTTGTCGAAAACGACCAGCTCGGCCCCGAGCGATTCGGCCATTATTCTTAGTTCTTCGACTTTTCCCTTACCCATTAGCGTGGCGGGGTGCGGCATCCTGCGTTTCTGGATCAATTGCCCGACGACCTGAACTCCGCCGGTTTCGACAAGCCCTCGCAGCTCTTTAAGTGGATCTTCCTCGTTGCTTTGCTCGGAATCTTCGAGAACCACTGCCGCCAGAACGGCCTTTTGATTCTTGACTTTTAGTTTTTCGCGTTTCGGCTCAGCCAAGAGTTTGTTTACCTTGGTGTTCTTGCGTGGGTGGTGCGACGCTGGCGGCTGCATACTTTATGAAGTCGCCGGACGATTGTCAGTGTAGGGGGAGATGATCGCTGAATCCATAATCGCTGCTCAAGCTTCTACCGTGTGCCTGACTGTTTTGTTGCCGCGTAGACAGCAACGGGACGAATCCGGTTCGGACTGAATCGATTTCAGTCTTATGGAAAGTTCGGATGAACCTCGACATCGTTCAATTGGTCTGACGCCGAGCTTCGTTAGACTGTCTCGCTGAAATCCCCTGTTAGAGTACATCCAGAAGTGCTGTGCAGGAGACCACCGAGGAAACAAAGGTCCTGCTGAGTCCAGGCGCCTGCACAGAAACCATGAACGTGGTCAAATTGAGCGGTTTTCCCAATGAGCTTTCGGTCAGTTGAAATCGATCTAAATTTCACCAGTTACTGAATTGGACTAGTCGATGAGTGAACGATGGATCGCGGACCGGATGCACAACATTGACGCCTCTGGCATCCGGAAGGTGTTTGACCTCGCCGCCAACATGACAGAACCGATCAACCTGAGCATCGGGCAGCCTCATTTTGATACGCCGGACGAAGTGAAAGAGTCACTCTTTGACGCCGTTCGCGAAGGAAAGAACGCTTACAGCCAAACGCAGGGGATCGCTCCACTGCGTGAGAAACTGGAAGCCCGAGTGACCGCCGAATTTGGTCACGCAGATCGCCAACTCTTCATTACCAGCGGCACCAGTGGAGCGCTGATGTTGACTCTTTCAGCGTTGGTCAACCCCGGCGATGAAGTTATCGTTTTCGACCCGTATTTCGTGATGTATAAGCATTTGACGGCGATGTCTGGCGGGAAAGTCGTGCTGATCGATACTTACCCCGATTTCAAGATTGACGTCGAGAAGGTAAGAGACGCGATTACTGATCGGACGAAGATTATTCTGTTTAACAGTCCTTCGAATCCGACGGGGACTGTCTCCAGCGTGGAAGAGATGAAGGCTCTGGCTGAATTAGCCAAAGAAAAAGACGTAGCTTTGCTTAGCGACGAAATCTATCGGTCATTCTGCTACGACGATAAATTCGTCAGCCCGGCAAGATGGAACGAAGACACGATCGTCATCGATGGATTCAGTAAGTCTCACTCGATGACGGGCTGGAGGTGCGGCGTTGTCCACGGCCCAGTTCACGTAATGCAGCAAATGACGAAGCTGCAGCAATTCACGTTCGTCTGTGCGCCTCATCCGGTGCAATGGGCAGCACTTGCGGCTGCCGATTACGACATCAGCGGGCGGGTCAAAGAATACCGCGAGAAACGTGATTTCATGGTTCGCGAACTTTCTGCCAACTATGAGATCAAAGGCGCCGACGGGGCATTTTATTTATTCGTGAAAGCTCCGTGGGGGACAGCCACTGAGTTTGTCAAAGCAGCCATCGACCAGAACCTGCTCGTAATTCCTGGAAACGTCTTCAGTTCGCAGGATACGCATTTCCGGATTTCTTACGCTGCGGAAAACTCAACGCTCGAACACGGTGTCGAAGTCCTGAAGAAAATTGCAAAAGGCCCTGCGTCGTAGAAAACAGTTCTGGCTCTACGGGACCAGACAACTGGCCGTGTGCAAACTTCACAGCACGTCATGCTCAAAAAACACGATTAATCGACAATGGCGGTCTGCAGTCGAAGCAGTTCTTCAACGGTCGTTTCTCCGCGAAGCACTTTGCGTCGTGCTGCATCTTCCAATGTCATCATGCCATTTCTGACGGCGATTTCCCGCAGGTCATCCTGGCCATCTGCACGCAATACGGCCTGACGTAGCTCAGGAGGGAACGTCAGGACTTCGAAGACACCGGTTCGGCCGGAATAACCTGTTGAGAAACAATTGTCACATCCGCTACCGCGGACCAGTTTCGTCCTGGCAGCTTCCTCATCAGACAACTTGAGAGCAGCAGCAGCAGCAGCATCCGGAGTGTATTCTTCGTGACAGTCAGGGCAGATTTTTCGAATCAACCGTTGCGCGATCACACACTTCAAGGCGTCGACGATGAACATCTGCGAAACGCCGAATTCACGGAAGACGTCAATCACCGCGAGACAGTCGTTGGCGTGCAGCGTGCTGAGCACGGTTACCCCGGTCAGTCCCGCACGAACCGCAATTTGGGCAGTTTCAGGATCGCGGATTTCTCCAACCATCATGACGTCCGGATCCTGACGAAGAACGCCACGAAGGCACTTAACGAAGGTAAAACCAATCTTCGTATCGATCTGAATCTGGTTGATACCATCCATGTGACGTTCGACAGGATCTTCGATTGTCACGACGCTTTCGGTTGGCCGGTTTCGCATCGTCAGAGCGCTGTAGACTGTCGTGCTTTTACCTGAACCGACAGGCCCAACCGAAAGAAACACACCATACGGTACGTCAACCAACTTCTTGATCTTTTCAAGTTGCTCAGTTTCGAAGCCGAGTTCATCGAGCTGTGTGAAAGATTGCTCGTCAGGCATCAGACGCAGTACGAGCCGCTCGCCATAAATCGTCGGCCCGCCACCGACTCGTATGTCTCGCTGATGCTTGATGACCGATTTTGAAATGTGGCCGTCCTGAGCTACTCGTCGCTCAGTGATATCCATATCGGCCATAATCTTCAGTCGAGAAATTACTTGAGCCGTCAGCTTTTGTGGAAGCTGCATCACGTCGTGCAGCATGCCGTCGACACGAAGCCGAACTCGCAGCCCGTTTTGATTTGGGTCGATGTGGATGTCAGTGGCGTTGAGCTGAAACGCGCGTTCAAGCAATAGATCGACCAATGGTGCCGGGCCGACAACGTCGATCAGTTCCCGCAGTTCTTCCTGTAGAGCTTTCTGCCGAATTTCCAGCCCGCCAGTTGCTGCCGATGTTCCGGTTGTTGATTCAGTCGACATCAGTTTTCTCCTGGTGAATCTTCAACGCCATCATCTTTTGTGAAGCCAGGCTTCGATCCGATTTGAGCGGTCGCTCGAATCGTGCAAAGACGAGACAAGGTAATTTGAACTCATTTCAAAACGACCCGAAGGTGCACTTCTTAAAATTCTGGAATTCGGCCTAGAGCTTCGGCAATGGTGACGCCAGCAGCGATAATGACCAGCAGAACTCCAAGTAAGCGCCAGACGCGCTGGTCACGAAAAATCGCGACCAGGCCGGCGATGATTGCAACACCCCCGCAGGTCAATGCGAGCGTTTTCGCCGTTTGCGGATCGAGTTGCAACAGTTGCTTTCTAGGAGCAACAACAAACAACAGGGCTCCTGCAGCCGCCACCCAACCCAGAATTGCGAGAAAGAAAGCGGCCATCGGAGATGCGGGCGAAAACTTCGTAACGCCGAGCATGTGCTCAGCCTCTTCGTGTGAATCGACGATTTCCCAGATTCGAGTCAGCCCGGCGATTTCAAGAACCTCGCCGATCATCAAGTTGGTGTTGACGACCACCATCTTACCGTCTTTTTCCTGAACGGCCTTCCAGAGCTTTACAATCAGCGCAACTACCGAGCTGCCCATAAACTCAAGACGTGTCAGGTCCATGAGAAAGTTTGGATGGTCCAGCGCAGCCAGTTTTTCTTTAATTTCGTTGCCAGCTAACTCGATGTCGCCCCATCGGCAATCACCGAGAGAAGGATTGAAAGCAACGAGGGCATAACTTTTCGAGGTGTCGAATTCGTAAGGTGGTGCTTCAGCCATCCTGGGTGCGATCTCCCGAAAGAGGCGGCAAGCTGCCTACCTTGATTTCTACTTCGACGAGACGTTGGTCGCCCAACTTGTCCGGAGCCACGATTAAAACAAGCAATAGTGAAAAAGGCCCGGATCTCGACATCAAATTTTAATCCACCGTGAAGTCCACGTCAGATACTCCGCAAGTTAGCTAATCGCAGGCAGTTACCAAAGGCGATTCTCCTCGAAACTTTTTCGGAATTGGCAGGGCTCGCGTGTCGACGCTCCATCATCCCGTGCATGACAACGGTCGTGTGAGCGACTTGCGGGCGGACGTCAATCTTTTGTCAGGTAGTTTTTGCGAATTTTTGAACGTCTCCGGCCGAAGTCTGACTCGTTGACCGTCTTTGTCGACCGATTCCTCCCCATTATCCTGTGCGAGTATCTGTTATGTAATCCCGGAACCTTGACGGTGCGTACAGATCCGGGAGACTCCCGCCGGTCCCGGTATTTTCGGATGCCAGTTGGCCCTGGCGGCTAGAGAGTTTAGCCACTCAGCTTAGAAAACTCGGCGGGTAGCTATATGGAGCCCGCCATTCAGGTATCGTTATCTCGTGTTGCAGATTGCAGAAATCTACAAGTCCATTCAGGGTGAGGGAGAATTCACCGGTACGTCGTCGGTTTTTGTACGGACGACGGGCTGCAACCTGCGCTGCTGGTTCTGCGACACTCCGTTTACGTCGTGGGAGCCGGAAGGCGAGCAGCAGAGCATCGACCATGTGCTGTCGCAAGTAGCCGAACTTGAGGTGGAACATGTTGTAGTGACAGGCGGCGAGCCTCTGCTTCTTCCAGACATTGTTCCTCTGACCGCCGAACTTCGATCGCGAGGTCACTTCGTTACACTCGAAACTGCCGGTACGGTATTTCGAGCGGCCACGACCGACCTGATGTCGATCAGCCCGAAACTTGCCAACTCGACTCCAGGCGTCGATCGCTCACCGGCCTGGTCGAAACGGCACGAGGAATTACGTCATCGTCCGGTTGTGATCCGCAGTCTCATTGCCGAGCCACGGTATCAGTTGAAATTTGTCATCGACGTTCCGACCGACGTTGCTCAGGTCGAAGAATGGCTCGTCGAGTTCCCGGAGATCGACCGCGGCCGGGTTTGGCTGATGCCTCAGGCAACAACTCGCGAAGAACTTTCGGCAAAGACCGACTGGATCGAAGCTGCCGCAATGGAAAATGGATTCCAGTTCACATCGCGGTTGCACATTGAGCAATATGGAAACGTTCGTGGATATTGATCCATCATGACGTTGAAGTAACCGTTAAGATTTTCGGTCGACAGAACCGGACTACAATGCCTGATGCCGAACCAGTCGGCCAGCATCGTCGAGCGATAAAAATACACCAGCGGCGAGTCCACCAACGAGGGCCGCACCGAATGCTGCTTCTTCTCGGTGTTGAGTTACCACTGCGTTCTGACCAAATCGTCGCGCAACCGCGTCGGCTAGAATCGAATTCTTCCGTAAGCCATTTCCGGCTCCGACCAGCGTTGCTGGTTCGTTGTGCTGCCCGGTGATCTCGAAGATCTGATCCCGCGCGTCGCGATAGTTATCCGCCATTCCCTCGAGAACTGATCGAGCAAAATTGGCCGGTGTCAGACTGGCCGGTGAAATACCCGTGAACGAGCCTGTCTGCAAAGGGTTCGAGCGTGTCCCCGAAAAAGTTGGCATACACTGGAGCCCCTGGGAGTCAGGCTCCGCTTTTGCCGCGAGTTCCACGAGTTGGCTGTAGAGTGGACGGTCGACGTCAGCACCAAAGAGTTGGGCTCCGAGTTGCCTCGCAAAGTTTTCCACCACCTGAAACGACCATCCGCCGGCCAGGCCAACGTTTGACAGCAGGTTGCCCTGAACTGGAAATGGCCGCAGTTCAACCGGCGGCACAAAGTCCGTTCCTTCAGTAAACACAGCAACTTGAGCACCGGTCCCAATGTTGAGTAGAACGCTGGATCGGCGTTCGGCGACGCTGCCCAGAAAACTTGCTTGATGATCACCGATCGGCACCGACACAGGAGTCCCCTGGAGAAGCCCGTCAACGTAGTGACCGACCAATTCGCCAGCCGGGCGATCGGCTTCCTGAACCACAGGCAGCTGATCACGACGAAACCCCAGGTTCACCAGTACGTCGCCGTCCCAGTCGCGAGAAACAACATTCATGATCCCGCCGGAAGCCGCCACTGAAGGATCAGTCAACAACTCACTATCGGTGAGCATCGCGACAAACAGGTCCATGATGAAACAGGCTTTGCTACCTTTCGGAACCAGGTTCTGTTGATTTAACCAGAACAGCGTCGTACCGAGAAACCCGGAATTCAGTCGACATCCCAACCGGCTCAGCGAATCTACACCGCAACGAGAGCGTGTTTCTTCAACCCAGCTCATATCGCGGCCAGGCATTGACTCGTTGCCTCGTTGATCCTGCCAGTTGATCAGCGGAGTCAGAGGTTTTTGACTCGCATCGACCAGTACCATGCCATGTTGCTGCCCTGTTACGCCGATGCTGCAAATGTGCTGCTCAACGACCGAGGAATTGGTGGCAATCTTCGACAAGCATTCAATACCAGATCGTAAAACCGCCTCAGCATCCCACTCTGATCGTCCGAGTCTTCGTCCCTCGTCAGACGTAACGTTTCCGCCAGTCGGCATCGCCGACGATGCTACAACTCGCCCGGATTCAGAGTCGACAGCGATGCACGTCGTCTTGGTGGTTCCGAGGTCAATCCCCAGCAGCAACGGCATTTTAGTGTCTCCAAATGCAGCACAAAGCGAATGCGACAGGTTCATCGATCCCTAATCGAGGTACTGAATCCGTTTTTGCATCTCAACATTGAAGCTCTGATACCGTGTCAACAGGTTGTCCTGAGAAAACAGATGAGACTTGATGGCTTCCATATCTTCGTACCCGATCGCATTTTTGAAGATAGGGGCAAAATACTGGCGACCGAGTTCCGATGGCTGAAATCTTTGCTCGCTGTACAGCGATGGATGGACTTCTCTGGCGTGGATTGTCCCCCACTGGTCACGCAACTTGTTCGCGGAAAGTTGTCCGGTTGTAAATCCGAATTCTTCTGTCCAATTCAGAGTGGCAAGATGATTGTTCTGCTTGCGATTTAGAATTTCGACGGCTTCACCACCAAGCTGAGCCCCGTAGAAACGGTCAAATAGAATCGGCCGGCCGCCCCGCTGAGTGTGCCCAACCTTTCGCGTGAACACCGCCGACTTCGCTTCGTCGTGTCGTTGGTTCTTGCGGAAGTAATCGTCGCCCAGTTCCTTGATCAGAATTTCGGCGAGACGTTCGGCTGCACCACTGAAGAGAATATTTCCGGCAGGATCGACACTCTTGGACTTCGCACCAAGCTGTCCTTCAGCATCCTGGACACCTTCCCCCACGACAATGACGACGTGCTTCTGCATGTCGTAAAGCTCTCGCACCCGCCTGATCACTTTCGGGTAGTCCAGTTCAACCTCGGGAATCAGAATCATGTCTGGCTGCCCGTAGGCGGCTCCCAGCGCGATGTAACCGGAGTCGCGTCCCATCACTTCGACAATAGCGATTCGGCGATGGCTTTCCGCAGTCGTGCGAATTCGCTCGATACTCTGCGCGACGACGAATACCGCGGTGGCATATCCCGGCGTCACATAGTTGACGATTTCGCCCAGCGAAACCGCGTCACGGGTCGAAGAGTGTCGATATCCATCATGGATGGCATCGTTCTCGTCTTTCACCCATTCATTCGGCTCGTCGATGTAGTTCAGGCCGAGATCGTTGTCGATCGTTTTCGGAGCAAGGACGCAAGGAAAGTGTTCACTCAGCGGTTGCATTCCATTGATCGTCCCGTCGCCACCGATGCAGATCAGGCCGTCAATCTTCAGCCTTTCCATTCTTGCAGCCACTGACTGCAACTGCTTTTTGTCGTTCGAGTCGATGTACGTTCGCGACGCACCGATGAGCGTTCCGCCCTGGCACGGGTCAAGTTCCGGGATTGTCGAAAACAGTGGATTCAGCCGAACGTGAGGCAACTGAGGACTGATCATCCCGCCGAAGCCCTTGATCAAACCGTAGACTTCGATGCCGAGCTCATTGGCTTTCTGCACAGCGCCGAAGATTGTTGCGTTAAGGGCGGGTGTGTCGCCGCCAGCGGTCAAGATCGCAATTCTTTTCATCACAGATTCTCGTCATAGCTTGAATAACGACTGAAGTTTGCAGACTCTCAAATCATCTTGAGGCAGATGGCCAGAAAGCTACCATATGTGCAGTATTTGAGTATTTTGTGGTCTTCCAGCCACGAGTCATAGCACAGATGATCCACCCAGACTGCCGCAATTTTCGAAAACCACGGACGACTGATTCGGAGACAGAGAAATGAAATTTCTGACTGGATGTGTTTGTTCGGCGGTTCTCGGCAGTTTCTTCACCATTTGGATGCTGGACGGACAACAGGTAAACCGAGGCTCGGCCGTCGCTCAGGAGATTCCCGGCCAGCCAGGGTCGCTGTCTCCGCTTCAGGTTCCTCGCCCGGCGGCCACCAGCGTTGAGAAAAATTTCAACGCGGATGGCTTGAGTCCTGAAGAAGCCATCAACGTTTCTGTCTACGAGCAACTTCACAAAAGCGTCGTCAACATCACGACACGCAGCACTCGAGTCGACTCGTTTTTCTTCACTGAACAGACCTCGGAAGGGACTGGTTCGGGCTCAGTCATCGACAGTTCCGGCCACATTGTTACTAACTGGCACGTTGTCGCCGACGCACGCAACATCGGCGTCACCCTTTACAACGGCGAAACGTACGAAGCTCGTGTCGTCGGTTACGACCCGCCGAATGACATTGCGATCATCAAGATTGAGGCTCCCAACGGCGTTCTGTTCCCAATCACGATGGGTGATTCCAGCAAGCTGAAAGTCGGCATGCGGGTCCTCGCGATCGGCAATCCGTTTGAACTGGAAAGAACACTGACGACCGGCATCGTTTCCAGCTTGAATCGCTCGATCCAGGTCCAGGAAAACTGGTCGATCAAATCAATCATCCAGATCGACGCGTCGATCAACCCAGGCAACTCCGGTGGTCCACTGCTTGATCTGCACGGCCGACTGATCGGCATTAACACAGCTATAGCCAGCCGCACCGGACAAAGTGCTGGTGTTGGATTCGCGATTCCAGTTAACCTGGTCTCACGAGTCGTCCCTGAACTGATCGCGCACGGCCGAGTCTACCGCGCAGAAATCGGAATTCAGCGAGTCTTCGAAACAGAAGAGGGCTTACTTGTCGAACGACTGACTCCCGGCGGTGCCGCTGAACAGTCTGGAGTCCGAGGCCCCACACTCCTTCGTCAGCGGCGAGGCCCGTTCGTCTTTGAGCGACTTGACCGTAGTTCAGCCGACCTGATTATCGCTGTCGACGGAAAGAAAGTTCAAACCGTCGCTGACTTCCGAGAAGCCATTGAAAGTCTGAAACCCGGCGACATTGTTCAGCTGACCGTCCTCCGCCAGGACCAGCAGATCAACGTCCGAGTCCAACTAGGCGGCGGTCCTCCGAAAGCCGGGGCATCGGCAGTTAGACCAACTCGCTGATCACCGAGCCTTGTGGAAGCATTTTCATTGGGCGTCCCTGAGTCACGAATTCCGCGTGAGGCTCCAGGCCCAGAGCGTGGTAGACGGTCGCGACAAAATCGGGGACCGATACTGGCCGATCTGCAGGGACGGCTCCAAACTTGTCGCTGGAGCCGATCACTTGCCCGGTCTTCACTCCGCCGCCGCCCATTGTCAGGCTAAAACAACGCCCCCAGTGATCGCGGCCTGGTCCTTTCTTATCCGTGTTGATCTTCGGCGTTCTGCCGAACTCACCCGCCGTAATGACGAGCGTGGTTTCGAGTAGCCCTCGGTCGTCGAGATCGTTCAACAGAGCTGAGTAACTGTTGTCGTAAATCGGCAGTTGAATATCCAGGTGCGGGAAGATGCCCCAGTGATGGTCCCAGGCGTAAATGCCTGTGTCGACGTAACCCTGAATCGTCACGAACCGCACACCGGCCTCGACCAGGCGACGAGCCAGCAGCATGCCCTGTCCAACGCGGTTGCGTCCATAAGTGTCTCGTAGTTTTTCAGGTTCCCGTGAAAGATCGAACGCTTCCTTCGCTTTCCGTGAAGTCGCCAGGTTCAACGCCTGTTCGGTAAACGTGTTGTGAGCAGTCGCGAATTCAAGCTGCCGCTCGCTTTGAGCCTGAAATTGATCGAGCGATTGAAGCAGGCTCGTGCGATCGGCCAGACGACTGATGTCAACGTCGGGCGCCGAGTCAAATTCCTTGACCGAGAAACCCGGTGTATTTGGATTCTGGTTGATCACGTACGGGTTGTGAGTGCGTCCGAGAAATCCGCCGAAACCCGGAGCGCTGTACGAGGGATGCTTCATGTCTCCCATGTGGACAAACGGCGGAACCGGAGCCCCCTGCTTCTGCTGCAGGCTAAGCACCGACCCGATTCCGGGCGCCTGGACATTTCGATCCAGCTCGCTGCCACACATGATGTGGACGTCGCCTTCGCCGTGCTTGGACGTGTAGGAATGCATCGAGCGAATCAGCGAAAACTTGTCGGCACACGTACTTAGCTTCGGCAGCTGGTCGCTCAACTGCAGTCCAGGCAGGTTCGTCGAAGTTGGATCGTACTTTCCGCGGATTTCGTCCGACATGTCCGGCTTCATATCGTACATGTCAATATGGCTGGCGCCGCCCTGTAAAAACATGAAGATCACATTGATCTTATTGCTTCTACCTCCGTCCGCCTGCTTTGCGAGGACCTGCTCCAACGAAAGCCCCAACGGCGAAATCGCCCCGACCGACAGTCCTCCCACCGTAAACAGTTCACGACGATTTACAGTAAGCGAATTCGAGTTCAAAGAAGTGATCCTTCTGGAGTAAATCAATAACCATTCGATCCTACCCACCTCTTTTTATACCAGCAATGCCGCCGTGGCTCGAAATTATCATCAATCCATCGAAAAATCGTTTCGAACCGAATCTATCATGCAGGCATTTTTCGACGTCAGACATCAGGCCGTATTTTGCCTGTTCGATCGAGCCCGAGTGGATCATCACGCAGGTCATGTCCCTGGCCCACCCATTGCTTTGACGGTTTCGACAACTTGAACATCCAGCAGATGGTTCCCTGAACTCAGCGTTTGGCACCGACTGCGCCCGAGCGAGATAACCCTGCCTTCCTGCGGAATCGGTCTCGCAGACTCCGCCGATGGTGAATCCGTATCCCAGTAGATGTCTGGCAGCGGCAGACTCGCGAACTGGATGCCGGGCAGAGTCGCGCCATTGGCAACCCGGTTGGACGACGTAAAACCTCAGTCGTGATCTGTCGGAAGGCTTGTTGTCGGGAAATTCTGGCAACTTACAAATAAAGAAAGAACGAGAGGGAGGTAGATCGATTTCAAAGGGTCGGAAGCCATTCCCGTCAGTTCCGGAATGGTAGTCGCCACTGACAGCCTGAACCGTTGATGGGGTTCGGGCGACACGCCAGGATGCGCCCCTTTTCTTCTCTAGAATATCTGCGGAGGCAGCGGGCGATGCGGAAGTTATGCGGGCTGACAGTTGTAGTGTTGTGCGCCGGAACGGTTTCAGCAGCCGTACCTTCGACGACAACAACTGTGAATATTGTTTCAACAAAGTCGACCAGCAAGGTTGGTGATCAGGCGTTGAATCTGAAACATGCTGTCAAAATTGGCGAGCTGAAGAGCGATGCTGCGCAGACCAAAGCTGGTGATGATCGGCCTGGCAAAATCAAACAAACCTTGTCCAAAGCTGAAAAAACGAGTGGGTCGTCGGCGAAAGCCAAAGTTTTGAAACCACTTAACCGCAGGATTCTTGTGTTCAAGGCAACGTGGTGTGGTGCCTGTCAGGCACTGAATTACGAGTGGCCGAGTATGAAAAAAGTCGGCTGGCGAGTCGGCGAAAAACTGACCGATCATATTCAGCTTGTGGATTCGGACCTGCGGCCGGACCTGGTTTCCCGGTATGGAATCAGCCGGTTGCCAACGCTGCTGCTGGTAGACGGCGAAAAAGAGCTGGGTCGTCAGGGTTCACTCGAGGCAAGAAATATCGCAGAGTTTTACTATGGGCGGCTCAAATAGCCGCAAATCCGCG
>JACLAC010003811.1_pt1 | contig 25028 bp, 4 predicted proteins | sample 8027881 | NCBI WGS metagenome assembly JACLAC01 (sample SAMN15725517, study PRJNA655200) | protist metagenome | isolation source: fluorescence activated cell sorting (FACS) single amplified genomes of... | place: Spain: Blaines Bay Microbial Observatory, Mediterranean Sea | collected 2016-01-19 | reverse complement strand
TCCTCCTGCAGTCGACAGGCCTTCTCGAGAGTCGGATGCTGCATCTCCAGTATCACGTAGTCGGAGCAGAACTCCGCCGCGGAACGAACAATTCGGGGCGCAGGGCCCTGTGACAACACCAGGAACAATTAATTATGACACGGTTACTATATATGCACCAGCTGGTGTCACTCCTGGACCAGAGAGCCGGAACGCTGAATCCGAGCCCGAGACTCCTGCAGAACTGCGAACTCGAAGGCTGGCAGGTCAACAAAGGGTACAAAGATTAAACGGTCAAGTGACTGAAGCAGCTGCTAAGAATAGTGTCAGTACACATGCAAGCGCTCCATCTAGTATGAAAGCACCCACTGACTCTGCATCAGCAGAGGACGCAGTTGTGCGATCAGCAGAAGGAGCGGCGGACAATGATACAGTCTTATTCAAGTATGTCTTCATTTCCGCGAGAATGGTGTGGGGTAGATGAGAAGCAGTTTTATACTTCTCAGTCATGCTGGTGAGCTTTGTGCTTAGTGACCTCTTTGTTGTGACCAAGTGATGAAGAGCGTGAGCTGATGGTATGACGGCCTGAGAAAACGCTGCAGTAGCAACCAGTGTCGTATTAACAATGGCCATTACTGCATCTTGTTCCGCGGGTCTTTTGATAGTAGATAGCACTACCGAAGTATCGCTTTCATTAATGGAAGACTGAACAGTAGGAGTGTATGCATACACCACTCTCAACACTACATGGTGCAAAGGGCCCTGGTCGGTTTGGTGACTTTCAGCAGCAATACCGACATCACCTTCACCATCGTGGTTGTTCGAGCTGAACGAAGCTAACTTGATAGCTTGCACCGCTATGTGAGTACGCGCTGGAGCTTGCTTGAGAAGAGTGCTGATAAAATGCTCATCACCATTTCTATGCTGGAATGCTTCCGCTCCTGCTTCTACTTCGTCTTCTGCATCTTCGTTTTCTTTCACAGGGGTGGTAAGACCGTGTGTATCAATTGGATGGATACCAGATATCCCTGAGGCATCTGACGAGTTTGGAGCATCGAGGAAGCAACAGACGCGAGCTCCTCTGTCGTTGTCCAGACACGATATCAATGCCGCTGTTCCTGCGCCTGCTGTCGCCCTCTGGAATGTGTACGTGGTCGAATGTCCCACCGACAGTGCTGCTGCCTCTGACGAACTTCGAGAATGCAAGGCATGAGAATCTAGTTGTGTAACAGTATACTTTCCATCCAGGTCGGATACTGTGCTATTTTTCCCTTTGCCCTTACCTGCATCAATAGGACTCACCAACAACACAGAAACGTGATAAACACCAATTGATGATCCAAGTTGTAACTCAGAATCGTGTGTTTTCGAATCTGCTTGATTGTGTGAAGGTGTGGAGGATAACAGTATCGATGAACTAGTGTAATCTCTATGTGTCAGTCTCCTCGGCTTTTCCATTGCCGAGGCTATCATATCACGAGCCGCCAGCAGAGCCGAAGCCGATAGAGAAAGTAAGAAATCGAGCTTCCAAGCATCAATTGTCACTTCAGAAGTGATGAAAGCTTTCTTAGCTTTCATCTCGGATACCATATTTTCTTGCTTGAATAACTGCACTACCGCAGTGCCTGCATTCTGAGCTGAATTTAATAATGCAGGGGACTGTTCTCGTATGCGTTCGAGTAGCATCCAAAGACCGGTTTGATTCGCTTTTTGAACCTGCAAGTCAGCCCTCAGACCAGCCAACTGGCTCTGGAAAGAGTCTACTCTGCCTTGAAATTCAGATCTCGCATATGTTGACAGCACAGCCTTCTCCAATTGTTCTCCACATATGCGCAGAGCAGACATGGCAGTTTCCGGGTCGACATCAACAGTATTCGGGGCTACTAGAGCGAGCGATGCCCACTTGCCTATCCCTTCAAGGTACACCTTTGAAGAATATTTCACAGGTGTGCTAACCCCTTCTTCGGCTGAGACTTGCACTTCATCTTGCTCGTGCGCCGCATTGCTCTTACTTCTACCATCTAGGCCGCTACTTACTCGGGTGCTTGCAGTACCAGCTAACCCGGAAGTAGCCCGCAGTAAGTGTGCAGCATATGCATTTTCTCGTTTTTCTTCAATAAGTGCGGCTAGCTTTGGTACTAGCTTTTCAGCAATGTATTTCGACGAAGAATTTAGATTCTCTTGCTGAATGTAACTTTTAGCAACCTCGAAAGGATCATCAGTCGCTCTGACCCTAAGTTCTCGATCTGAGCCATCTCGACGGGTCAGACGTAAAACTACTTCGAAGACTTTTTCCTGGTTTGTAGCTAATATCTCCGCATTCTGAGTCGCTCTGTTGTCGCCTTCAGCTGAAGAGGTACTTGCATCGCTAACACCTACAGTATCAAGAGAATCATCTGAATTTGAAAGTGCGATCGTGATTCCTACGGACGCTAGCAAACTCCGCACAGGCGCTGCATCAAGAACCTGTTCTATGGTCATGAAATCTGCATTTGCAGCGTAATCAAGCATTTCTTTAGAAGCCTGAAGCTCTTTGTGGGTGCTGTCGTCGTCTACTTCTTCTTCAGACATCAAAGTGCGGAGATCACCGCAGGTCAGGCAAATCTGCAATCTTTGTAAAACCTTCCACAATTTTGCTCTTGATTTGTGGAGTATGTACTGACCTTGGTACTCGACCGCTTTATTCGCCAGTGTTCGCACATCTCGTTCTAAGTTGACTACACTCTGTCCCAGGGCCTGCCTACTATGGTAATCGTGAAGAAGATTTCCCACTACACCAGCTGTAACACCACTGAGTTCCTGCACATCCTTCATATCCGCGGAAGTGGCTGCATGACTAGGTGGTTCCAGAGGAGTGAGTGAGCGATGCAAGCTTGAATGTGGTTGCACATTCTGGTCATCTTGTTGTGATGATGGTGCTTCCAAATCAACCAGAACTTGCAGAACTCCCAACAGAGGTGGAGGTCCTGACTCGGCATCGGGTTCAGCGTCAAGAACAGGTCCACACAGCGGGTAGCACATGACCCTAATGCCATGTTTTGAACCAAAAGAGTTCCTAACTCTACTCTTCGTGTCGCGAAATTGCATTGTTGGCTTCGGCACAACAATATCTACAGCATAAACAGCATCTGACGTGCTCATGCTGTCCGCTTGATATTCTTGCGCTGCTTCGGCATTGTAATTAGAAACATAGTCATTCGCGATGTTGTGGGTTGTAACTAACGTGTGAGCATCCAGAGCGGAAGGTGACATTAATGTGAATGCTGCTCCACGATAGTTTCGCCCAGCATCGTAATAGGAGGCTTTGTTACTGCCTGAAACAGACCATTTTCTAGCCGAGTCATGATAGTACCATTTTAAGGGAGAATCAGTCCTCTGTCCAACACCTCCAGCGCCTAAATTGCCCAATCTGGAGTCAGGGACGATTTCGGCGACTGCAAAGATACAAGTGCATCTAGTCATAGCAGGTAATTGGCTTAAAATAGTGGCGAGGATACTAGATAAATGTGAGGGTGTACTTGATGGCAATGCTAATGAATGAGGTGAGCTTGAACTGTTCGATATCGCTTGCTTTTCAGCAGGCATTTCAGAGCTGTCACCACTTAGACGCTTGTCAGTGTCAGATAACTCGCCCAGTAGAGGGGTGGTAGCAGCGAATTCTACACACTGTTGTACCATGCGAATTATGTGCATGTAAAAAAGCGCAGCATGTTTATGAGATTCAGCAATACTCTGTGCTTCATTTGCTTCATCGATAGCTCCATTCAAGCTATTCTTCATACTAGACATAGAAGCATTCTGTGTGATGTACGCTGCTGTAGTCTCAGTGATTGATACCGCACCACTCAGTAGTAACGCGATTCGCGTCATCAGAACGTCACCAGCTCTTGATGTTTCTAATAGGTCGGAATCGTTCATTGCCTCTGCATTCTCTGCTTCGCTCAACGCAGCCTTCAAAAGAAGACCATAAGGAGTGGAATCCATCGATTGTGCGTTCCTCTTGTCATGTCTAGCGCTCTGCATTGATGCATCCAACTTTACCGTCACGATACCGATGGTACCGTACCGGCTGTCGGACATCCGACGCTGAAGCGTCACAGGTGCAATTGTTCTAGTGGACCATTCGTCCGGAATTGGGTCAATTTGAATCTCGCTAGCTTCGGTTACTGATGCTTCTCCTTCTACTGGAGAACCGCCAAGTCGCACTGATACGGCAGCTTTAATAATTGTTGAGAACCTTGCTAGCAAAGATGGCAGTAAACTCTGCATAGTGGGTAGAGCGCTGGAAGCATCGTCATATCCCGCAGGTGGATCAGAACGGGCGGCTGTTAAAGTCGGCCCATGCTCCTGCAGGGAACATAAATAATCAGCGACATTCGCTTGCAAGCTATCCGTGACATGCTCCAGAATACTCTTCTCTTGAAGAAGCTTCGTGGTACTAAGGTGAGACTGGACGGAGTGTTGCAGTGAAGCGTTCGTTCTATGGAGCAAGGAATGCGTGCTATGTACTGCCTGTGCATCATAGAAATGAGGCGCACACATATCTAAGAAACGGTTTATGTGAGAATGTATGGTTTCTTCGTGCGGCGTGAGTGGTTGCAATACATCAAGCCATACGCCATCAGAATTACGGACAATGCTGTTATTGCTACCACCAGCGGAAGCTGGCGATTTCTTATTGACACTGCTCGCCAAAAGAACGAGGCGCAGCACGGCCACCGTACGACCAGCGTAGCTGACTGGGAACAGCCACATAAATAGGTCCTCACCAGTCTCAGAAGCGTTCATTTCGTATGTGTCTGGTGCACTGTATTCATCTTCTCCCGTGCCTCGCTGTAACTCAGTGTACTGCAGCCGGTATAAACCACTTGCTGGAGAAGACTCGTGGACATTCAGTAATTGTGAAACTCGATCGGTGATTTGCCTGCCCAAAGCAGCAATACTTTGCGTAGCAATCACGGCTTTAGCACCGGAGGGAATGGGTTTGGCTTCTGGTGAATGGGATGACTGCCATTCGTGCACCTCTAGATCGATCACAGTATTCACACTAGCATCAGGAGCAGCAGCTTTGTGAGCATCTATACCACCTCGTACATCCCCCTGTTGCACGGCTTCGGAGTCAGGAATACAGAGTGCGATACTCTTTAGCTGCAGCCGCTGTGTATCATGCGACTGTTCAGACAGCTCAGCTGAGAGAAGAGAGCATAAGGGGGTGCTCAAGTATTGCCATAAATTCGCGATAGAGCTCGGCATACGCATTTGTTGCTCATTTGTGTGAGAATTACTCACCGCATCTGCCACACTCCTGTGCAAACGAAGCCAACTTGACAAAGTTCCCTCGAGCTTTCGCAATCGAGCGCCTTGAGACAGCGTATCCTGAGCAAGTTTCTGAGCTCTCGTATAATTTACTTTCAAAGTATGCATTTTCATATGCTTAAAGGCGTGTTTTAATACATTTATCCGCATCTTCTTTCGGTTCTCGCAGATCAAAATGGCTGCTTTTAGCGCTGTGAGCTGCGCCTTTTGCATGCGATCACACTCTCGTACTCTTTGCAACACACAATCAGCGATCGTTATGCCTGAGCTCAATACAGAAGCAAGATTAGAAGTATAACTTTTGTTTCCTTGAGACGGGTGATTTAGAGCTCGAGCAATATTCTTGGGATGAGGGGCTTGCAGCATCACAACAGCTTGCATTCTGCCGAAACTTTCAATAGAAAGCGGAATCAGAACAGTCCCAGATGGGATTTCTGTCGATGGATCTACTTCAATTGCTACGGACTTTCTAGGTTTATCAAGATTCGAAAGCAATCTAGAAGCTACTTCAATGGCTGTAAAAACAGTATTTCCCTTACCACCCACCGATGCTGGATCGTTTTCAGCATCTGTAAAAGTGGCAACGACTGTTCTGTTTGTTACGCTTGCGTATTTGATGGCACTTGCTACGTCTTTCTCATCAGCAGTTATCACCGTATCGTTCGAAGACTTGATACTACCATTATTCCACTCCGTCAAATGTTGTAAAACAAATTGCCTCTGGTGCTGTATGCTCGTTATTTTGATTTCTGAAGCCTTGGATGTAGAGCCAGTACTAGTGGGAGCTGTCGGAATAGCCTCAGCTAACGCAGCAGCAGCACCAGTCGCTTTACGTTTCGCCACATAAGTGGTATGTCCACTACCCAATACCTCCAAAGAGTCATTACCACCCACCCATCTGCCTAAACTAACAGAGATACCTGCAGTAATCCCAAAATCTTTCCAAGTTTTGATGAAGAGCTTCCATAGCTCTTTAATTCGGACCATCTCAATGCTCTCGCGGATTCGATTGCTGGAGCCACTATATCGCATTTCCTGCAGAGCTGAGGGACTATTTTTGCTAGCTTTTCCAAAACCATCTAGACCGGTGGTAGACATAAATGTAGAGAAATTCTGACATGCAGTAAGAGCAGCATGTATAATTGATTCAGTGAAAAGTCGAGAGAACTCGGTCTCTTTCGTAGATTCCAACACCCGAGTGCTGCCACTGACTAGACGCCTGCACCTCTCTCTCCAGATTGCACTGCCATCAAGGAGTCTCAATAGCAGTGCAAATCGTAAACGCAAGTTCACGAGTTGGATCGGTTGTCGACCAATATTTGGCGACGAGTCCTCGAAATCGTCGGCATTCTCATTAGCTTTAGCGACCTCCGGATATTTTAATGGCACCTGAAAGTGCAATGCTGGATAAAATTGGTGGTAAATGCTGAAATACAAATATGATTGCGGAGTTGCAACTAAAGAGCGCTTTATTCGAAGGGGGTCACCGATTTCTGCTTCATTCCGAGATGGTGGGGATAACCAGTACTGGACGCGGCCAGAGGGTCCCTTTAAGATACCATTAACACCAGATGCTTTCGGCACTGCACTGTTTCCGTTTGGCTTGTTTTGTTCTTTATTATCTAGTCTTGATGCTTCCTTGTCTTGACTCAAATCATTCAGGGCCCTTTGTAGGACAGATGGCTCGGTGATAAGCTGAGCGTCAGCGTAGATGGAATGCACTAGCTCGGAAACACACTGCGCGCCGCCATCGTCACTTGTTAAGAAAGTTTGGCTTCTGGAGTCGGAGGCAAAGTGTTCTACGTCTGAAGTGAAAGTCTCAGCAAAATCCAAAGAAGTGGGGGCATTAAGGGGAAACTCTGTCGGCTCAGCGGTGGTCAGTAAATTATGTTGCAGGGCCTCGTTATCAATTTCCAGCTTCAAAGCGTACTTGGATGCATCTCTGAGTTGTTGAATTTCGCGAGACATTTCCAAAATCCGAGCGCGAGCTTCTTGTAGGCCTTCCACGCTACCGCTATGAACCTCCAAACAATACGATAGGAGATTAGCAACGTAAGATACGCAGCTGGTGTCGACGTCACTATATGGAGATGCTACGTGGAACACTGCACCACCGGAGCTGCTACTGCTGCTGCTGCTACGAGAAGGCCTGCGCAACAGCACCACAAGTGCTTGTTGGGGGGCTTCCTGGGGAATCACTCCAGCTCTGACGACAAAGGGGACAATACAAGCGCTCAAGTAAGCTGCTTCTGCTGAAGACGATGTAAAAGAATCATTAGCACCTGCATGGTCGGCGTTATCGACTGCCAATTTGGAACGTTGTCGTAAATGCGGCAGCTGCAGCAACCTCCTTCCAGCCCAGCTGCGCCAAGCTGGTGGGTCGTCTGCTGTGGTCGAGCTCCCACCTCGGGCTAAAATGATCCGTCTTCTGCGTATTGCCGTCATTTCCAGATCACCTTCCTCAAAGCGAACAGAGTAAAGAGTTGGCGAATCGGGCGACAAAGCAAAGAACTGATTCGATGTACCCGTACTATCGATGCCACTCAATGCACCAACCAGAGCAGCATTACTTCGAGCTTCACTATTTTCCTCCACACCCAAGTGCATGAATGACTGCACAGAACCTGGGAGGATGATGAAGCATTCATCACTATTTGTTATGGAAAGAAGCGACTTTCTCGCGGCATCTATTTGTGCCCCCCATTGAGAACGAGAGCTACGTAGGGCTGCGATGATATCCAAGCCGCATTGCAAAGTAGTTTCGCATTGTTTAATATTGCATTCGGATATTGCATTTTTTTCGTGCAATTGAGAAATTTCACTTTCCAAATGTAAGATAGCGTCACTTGCTTTGTGAATATTAGCATTCGCAACATCAATTATTTCTTTCTGCGCAACTAGTGGAGTGAGTAATTTCAAGAACTGAAGAATCAACTCCACCTCCTCTGGATTGATTAGAAGATCTTGAACAGTCGGCTCTCTGGTCCGTATTCTTGTGGCATCCGTGGAAGAGGGCAAAGAGTCGGGGTTTGAGCTCGAATGCTCACCTCTGGAGTCGGAATGGACTATTTTCCTCTCCACTCGTAGTAAGGCAATCAGCCCAGAATCGTCCTTGGTAGCACCAGAGTTCTCGTTTCCCTGCATTTGACTTCCTGATGATGACAAGGATGATGGAAGGCTTGGCTCTCGGACTGGTAACCATACCGCACTAGCATACCTCGAGGGTGACAGTGATGCTAGGACTTTTTGTACTGTCGCAGCTTCTTTTCCAAAACCATAGCTGTTTAGAATGGCGTATGTGCTCTTATACTCACCTGCGTGAAGTTGTGAGACATTCTCATGACTACTGCTGCTTCTGTCCATGGAATCTAAACCACTACTAGGCAAAATTAGCATGAAACAATCAGCCTCGCAATCATGAATGAACGGTGAGATTCGAGTGTTCAAAACTTGAGCAATGGCACTTTCGATAATTCTGCAGAATTCACTGCTTCTCACGCCGCTCCTTCTCAGGATATCACCGTGTAACGCAATCATCAATTTGTAAGCATTCTGGAACGATTGGATTTGTTGCACACGTGCACTCAATGTGGCGTACTCTTCGATATCAGGAGCGCTGCTGACTTTGAGTAGTTGCCGGGATACTAAATTCACTGCAGCATTCCAATAGTCCACTTCTTTCTCCCCAAAATACCCTGCCTCCTTAGAAGGAGAAGGTCTGTATAAAATAAACACTGCTTCATTAGTTTGCTGATATGAACTAATGCATCTATTGGGTATGCAGAGGATGCTAGCCCCCGTACGAGAGCCGCTCGAAGAATCTATGGTGGCTTTTGAACTTGAATGATCGAAAACAAGAGGACTGATGTTACTGTAGAATTGTGTTGGTTGCGAAGTACGCAATGCTTCTCCCGAGGAAGCAATTATTCCACGAATGCCCCCACCACCGGTAAGTGTGCCTTTTGTAGTTTGGCCTACTTTCAAACACAGCAAATCTTTACTGTCCGCCAATTCGTACAGCCACTGAACAGCAGCACTACCGTGACTAGTGTCTCCACTTCGCCAGTGTTGATCAGTGGTGAAGGATGAAATCAAGGCAGCGATACTCTTCTTTTGGGACAGACTATCCAATTCTGCTTCTCTAGCACTATATAAGTCATTTTCCAGAGCTAGTACATGATCTCGTAATCTGTCTAGGGAATTATCCGCTTTCTCTTTCTGAATCTGCATTTCTTCTGAAATATGCGACACCTCCTTCTCACGCTTCCCTATGGCCTCTTCTAGGGTTGCTGTGGTTTCTTCATAGGCTGCTATGCGCCTTTGATATTGAAGAGCCGCTTCTTGGTTTGAATTTTGCGATTCAACCCACTGTTTATAATACTGGTCGCGTTTTGTGGAAGCATCCCGCAGCTCTAGCAAGCGACTTTGCATTTCTCCAGTCTGGTTGGCTGCCTTGATAGATGATATTGCAGTATGCAGCACAGCATGGGCGCAGTTATTTACCAAATTTTCGGGTAAATTACTATTACTATGAGAGTCGGCATCACTTGACATGGCATCAGAATCAGAAGATGGCAATCCGTGTCTGACAAGGAGAATAGCAATCGGAGCCTTCTCAATTTCGGAAGCGTCAGATTTCCTTTCAGAGTTAAAGATATTGATTTTCGTTAATTGTGCTCGCGATTTATCAGCGTAGAAAGGTATTTCACTGATGGACGCTGGAGATAGGACCTTATCGTCATCTTGTTTCAAGGAATAATTTTCAAAGTCAGTGGATATGTGACTGTAACTAGCTTGGAATTGATACTGCTCAAAATCGCCTTCAATAGAATCTCTTTTGAGTCCATCACTAGATTTATTGGACATGAATCGAACGGTTTCTACATGCTCCACAGCAGCTGGTGAATCATATCTTTCCATATTGCTTGCAAGGAAATCACCTTTAAGCAAGTTCTGGTACCGTTTCTGCAGCAAAAGAGAAACACCAGTGATATCGCCATCGGTACTCAAAGCTGAAGGTAGTGTATCGTTGAGAAGATGTGCAAGATAAGAGACACCACTATCAACTCTATCTTGAGCAGTATTCCCACGAGCACGATACTCATACTGAAAGCGTTCGTGAAAAGCTTTCACCCATTCGACCAGACGTGCAGATGCTGTCACATGCCCCTTGATTTCTTGGACTATTGACTGTAACTGTGTAGACGACTTCACTTTGTCTTTTAGTAAGTCTTGCATGCTTCCTATTAGCTGCACTTGCTTGATGTTGCGATCAATTATACCACTATAGTGACCATGAAGGAAGCAAATCTGAGCAACAAAATATGAAAATGTGCGCGCTGTGTTGATAGCGTTAGTGTTTTTGTCGACTCCAATTAAATTGATTGAGCCTACATTGGCCTTGCCACTAGAGGACCCCTTTAATAATTGCATTTGAATGGTATTGCTTTTCTCCTCATATTCATCTCCTCTCCCTTCTTCGAAGTCAACAAAATCTTGAACATTTTGAAGGTCACTTGCAGGAACAGTATGGGCCCAATCCGCAGAGGAAACGAGAACTTCACTATCCGCATTTCTGCTACCGCTACTAACCTCACTTGAAATATTTCTTAAAACTCGTATCATTGCTACATCAGCTCCACAGGCAACTTTGAGTGCATGTGCAACCTGCGGAAGCAAATTCAGAAATTTCAAAATCATTCCAGGAGACCTCTCTTGAGTAGCCTCAGCAGAATTGCGCGCATTTCCTAGCGAGCTTTCCGCACTTATCAATGTAGCGAACAAACTTGGCATGATCATTACAAGCTGTTGCAATGCAATCTCAGAAGAATCTGTAAAAATAAGTCTGGAATAAATAGCACTTGCGGTTTCGCAGTAGCGCCTTAGTGTACTGACGAGCAGCGGAGAAAATTTAGGCATACTCTTTCCGCGTAAAATCGTCACTGTGGCAACAACAGTGCTTTTCGGGTCGCCACGGTCGGTAGAATTTGCACGAAAAAACTTCTTGATGTAGCCAATCAAAGAACTCCTTTCTTGAACTCTGTTTGAAGTCGAAGTAGTTCCACCTTCGTCACTTACAGTAGCAAATATTGTGTCGTCAATCTCGAGTTTGTCCGCACCGCTGTCGCAATAGGTAACGGTGATAGCATCACCTGGGAATAATTTCCGTGCTTGTCTCTGCATTGCTGATTGAAATTGACTTCTAAACCCAGAGGTCGATAGCTGTGTCGGAACCGGATCGGGTTTCAAAGAAACCAACTCTGAAGCAAAATCATTGATCAGCTGAACTCCTCTGAGCTCTTCTTGCAACTTCTGCGATTGAATCGCTTTCTGCCAGTACTGAAAACTGCTTCTAATGCTATTCGTTTCGTGCTTCTTATGAAGTTTGGTAAACATGCTCTCATATTGTTGTTGGAGCCGGAAGAGGCGAAATTTCCGAAATGACGAAGTCTGTAAATTGCAGCAAGTTTGCATGGTATTTTGAAGGTCTCCCATGAGGTTGACTTTAATAAGAGCTTCGCATTTCGCTGTAAGATACCTCTCTATCAATGCTGAAGGCGAATGGTTGACATTTCTCGGAACATTGTGCATCATTACAAGGACACCTACTAGCTCACTACCCGTATAACGATTGTGTTGCCTTGTTGCAAACGCTGGAATCATGATCACGTTCAACGCATTGATTTCCTCATCAGATGAGTCAATTAAATCAGTCATACCGTAGGAGCATCGCAGAAGTCTAGACAGACTTTGCTGAGATGACGAGTTGAACGATGACATGATTACACCTGTCTTGGCATGCACAGAGTAGCTCGTGGAGGTATCTGAGCTTGGACCCAAATGGTGCATAATGATTCGCTGGTTCTGCAATTCAGACAGCCATTGATCATCTGCAGTCGCCTGTTGATCTACAAGTTCCATAGATTGCGACCGTGCATTTGCTTGCATAAATCGGAACATTTTCGTATTATCCATCTCCACTCTCGTATCAGGAACGTCCGTGTCCTGGTTGTAAAGAGAATGTCGATACATGGCTTTGAGAAATGCTTCACTGAAAAGGAAATTAACCCCCTGACAACCCAACATGGAACAACTTTGCCCACTGCGTAGCTTCAAGGCAAGCTGTGACATGTATGGAACTGCAACCACACCACTAGTATCTGTATATGTCGAGAGAGCGACTTCCGAGTCTACGGCAGTGTTGCAAAGAAATCCCCAAGTAAAAGGAGCGAACCTCCGCAACTGCTCACACATCTGTAATGTAAACGCTGAAAGACATCTCGAGGCAGCTTCATGTACCACGTTCGCGACATATTTCAAATGAGACAGGAGGATGTCTACATCGGCCTTGTCGCTCCTTTCGCTAGCAACTATGATCATGCCTTGTTCTCCCTTTCTAGATTGATTGGTCGTCAAATGGAAATGAATGCCTATTACTGTAACGTTTTGTGATACAGCATAGTAATTGCCATTCAATTCGACCAAATTATTCTTATCATTATCGGAAGAATCCGGAATGTCTTGTTTCAGTGGGTTTTGAAAAATTCGGGCTTCCTCTATGTCTGAAATACTCGTAGTAATCACAGTGGGTTTAAAAGCATCTGCTTGTTGAATACATGAGATTAGACTGCAACGATCAGCATCGCTCGCTTTATCAATGCAGGCACGTTGCAACGCTCTTGAAATAGTTTCTTGTGCACCCCCACCGACCCCAGCAGTTGTGCGACACAGATATGTCGATATGTTATCGAAAGCGCATGCACCATCTATGATATCTAAACCTGAATCGTGACGAAGGTGATTGACTACAATGCGAGATATTCTAGAAAGGAGGTAAGTATTTTCTACGTGAAAATCAACATTCATTTTTTTGTCATGAACTTCTAGATCATCGAAGCTAACTTCTGTATAGACCGATGTTAGCTGCCGAAGCAGTAGCATACGAGATTCCATATGCAAGTCTTTCTTGCGCTGCAAATCTGCTTCGATTGCACGAAATTTTTTGTCAATATTTCTCGACCGCACGTCAATATTTTCAAAAACTGACGCGGCGAGTCGAGTGAAAAATTGCTGAGCGATGATACTCTTGATTTTCATGGTGTTACTTCTCAGAATGCGTCGCGAAGAATTGTACTGTGGCACATGTGTGCTGTTGAACACATAGTTCCCACTCATATTCTCTTTCTCTGTAGAACTACTCGTTTCGTCACCATTATTTGCTACTGCCCCGCCGGAAGGCACCATGTTGTGTCCGTTGGGATCGCCTGCTATTGCACCTGCTGTAGCAACCTCCGCACCAAGTATACATGCCATCGGCACCGTCCCGCTGGTACCCGACGAATGCACACTAGGTATGAGTGCAACTATTATTCGATGCCACACCTGTCGAAAGTGCCCCTCTGTATCTGATGATGCCCAGCTACCGCCTGAGGCACCCGCGTCCCTCGCATGGTTCGTGATATCGACAGCTCTCATCCCTCTCTCTAACGCACCCCATATTGAGTCATCTGGAGTGATTGTTATGACTCTGCCTGTAATCGCCACTCCTTGTGGGACGTTGCTTCTGGTGCCGGATCCGCTCCCATCTCGATCGAAGAGAAAAGACAGAACTTCAGACCCCATGCTTACACGGATCCCATCAGTGCGCGCGCACCAGAGGTTGCTGTTACCGCTGTGAAGGCTATCAGTACTACTACCCTCCCCCCGGGGAACGCGGGTGTTCTTCGATGCTATAGCACCACCAGCCTGCTTGGAGTCATCTGCGCAAAGAGACTCAGCAATCGACGTATGCCACAACTGCACCGGACCTACTCCTAAAGGTGCAAAAGGACGCCTGTGGGCTGCATTTATCACAGTATTCAATGCATCTAAGTGGGCACTACCACTTTCGGCTATGAGTTCTTCTTTTACCTTGTTTCTCGATGAGAGGGCAGCTAGCTCCTCCTGCAGCGAGTCTATGGACAAATCGAGTTCTTCGAGACTACCAGCATCTAGTACATATGGTAGATGTGTAGCGGGTAATTCTTTATTGTTTTGCGATCTCCTCTTATCAATAAAATCGGCTCGCACTCTCAGCATCTCTTGTATCGAGTGAGGGTTCCGTCTCAGATCTGAACTATCGATGTTTCGACTCATCCTAGAATTATTCGGCCGAGAATTTTCGTTTGAGAGCTCTCTTTCTCTTGATAGCAACTTGGCCAACCGAACGCGCGTGTCCCGGAGCCTGTCCGGGCTGAACAGAGGGAGCTCATCTCGGATTCGACTCATCTTAGGTAAATTTCACACATAAACACACTTAAATTACTCAACCATGGTACTAAAAGTTATAAAATTCTGCTCAATTACAAAAGGGGTAAACCTTTTCACACAAACTATTTCCCAAATGGTCGCAATCCTAAAGACAAAATTGAATCATCTGCCTGGTTTTCTTTTTGTCGTCTTGACATGCTCCGCTGACATGACAGTGCGTGTGTGGGACGTGTCAACAGGCCAGTGCGAAGCGACGTGGGAGGGTCATTCTAATTGGGTGGTGTCTGTGTGCTTCAGCCCCGACGGCAAGCGAGTGGTGAGCGGCTCCAGTGACAAGACAGTGCGTGTGTGGGACGTGTCAACAGGCCAGTGCGAAGCGACGTGGGAGGGTCATTCTGATTGGGTGAAGTCTGTGTGCTTCAGCCCCGATGTCAATTCTTCCGGAGGTATCAACTCTTCTCTACAAGAAGCCATAAAGGCGGGCAAGAAGAAGTGGGGTCGCTCTAAGATCATGATTGTCGGCGAAGGGAGGGCGGGAAAGACTGCATTTGCTCGGTCTGTTATTGGGCAACCATATACAGAAACAGACTCCACCCTTGGAATTGACGAATTTACGTGCTCTGTGAGCAATATCTGCAAAGGAAACGCCGAGTGGTCAAAAGTGGATAATACAGAGAAGGAATACGAAAGTGGTTTAGCCTTTGTCATATTGAAGAAGAATGCGGGCGAAAGTGACGATGCGACAGGGGATATTGCTGAAGCCATCGAAGTCAAGAGATCTGTCCATGCAGGCAGGGAGATTGACTTCGATTCTATTGAGACTTCTGGGGGCACATCAATATTGCAGTCGTCACCCAAACGACCAGGTGAAGCCAAACCTTCCCACTTATTGCCGCGTATAGTCAGTTCACAAACTGCTTCCTTCAGTGTTTCAGATAACACAACTGCAAATGCTAGCAGTAGCAGTGAAGCGCATCCTCGCATGGGTGCAGATGACATTGATGACACATCGAAGGTTCAAGGAGTCGAAGCTGAGCCAGATAAAGTTGATGAGGAGTATCTGATGAAGTGCTTGAGTGACACCGCCTTTACAGCAAGCAACTTGAGGATTGCAGTATTCGATTACGGTGGACAGCCTGTATTCGATGTAATTCATCACTTGTTTCTAACTGAATATGGTGTCTATACCTTGTGCTTCAACTGCAACTGGCTACTACCGACTGCAACATCTGAGAGACGTGATCAATGTTTGCGATTTCTACAGAAATGGTTGAACAGCATCGTCTTACACACTTATGATACAGAAACCAAAGTCACAGCTCCAGTCGCTTTGATTGGCACACACACTGACGAAGTATCTAGTACCGCTGATCATCATCAAATCTCTGAGTTATTGAATGACTATTTCCAGTCGAATCCTGCATGGAAGTGCAAGATTGACAATCGAGACGGTGTTGGCTGCGACGGTGCTCGTACTAATTTATGTTTTTTCCCTGTGAACAATGTCAAAGGCAGGGCGAACGACCCCGTGTTTAAGGACTTGATGATGAAGATTGAAGAAACCATAGACCAGGCGAAATACACGCATAAACTAGTGCCGCTGACTTGGCTGCGCTGTCTTGACTCTTTGAAAGACACCAAGAAGTCGTGCCTCAGTTACAGTCGCGTTGTTGACATTGCAGCTACTTGTGGTGTTGAAAGGCATGAAGTTAGTAGCTTCTTGCTGCTACTACACGATATGGGCACGATTTTGTGGATCAACGAAGTTGGACTGAGAGATGTCGTGATTCTGGATGCCATTGATTACCTCGTGAAACCCGCTACACTAGTTGTCTGCAACTTGAAAGGTAAAAAGGAAGACAAAACCCGCCATTACGAAGAGATGCATAAGAAGGCCCACCAGCAACACGAAGATGAGTGGCTTTCGTTGATGGATGAAGGGTTGCTGAAGCGTCCATTGCTTGAGACCTTGTGGGAGAATAGACGAGATGACATCGATACCATTCTAGCCCTGATGTGTCGTTACGGATTGTTGGTTCCCATCATCACACCAAGAGATAACAACCACGTTTCGACCAATCGACAGGTTCATGACTTCGTAGTTCCGGCTCTTCTACCCGCTGCACCATCGGAAATGATTTGTGGAGCAGAGTGGGGCAATCAAAATGAGAAGGATGTGCGTACATGCTACATGGTATTTTCGATGAGTGCATCATTCGTGAACACTACAGCAATTTCTCAGAATGTCTTGCGTACGAAGGGCTTTTTGCCGAATGGGCTTTTCGAACGATTACTGGGTAAGTGCATTGCGTGGAGCCAGAAAGTGTCTGTGACGGGGTGCTTACGCCTGAGCTCCATGGCACTGTACAAGGATATGGCTTTGCTACATTTTGGGAGTCAGACTTTCAGAATCACACCTTTGTACCACTTGCACTGTATACGAATTGACATTGAAGGTTCCAATCCACTGCCTGTCATGCAACGCATACACGAGTTTGTTCTGGATATCATCCAACAATGTATGAAGAGCTTGCATGCATTTGTTGCTGTTCCTGTAATCGGGGCTACCGATGCCCAATATGAGTCAGCGTATTGCTTACACAATAAATTGCGGGCAGATTTGACAAAGGCGGCATTTGAGACTGAGCTTGAAACACAAGAGCAGAGCATGTACTTATTGCCTCTCGATAACATCAGAGAATCAGTCAAAAACGAAGAGCCCTTGCTTCACAGGGGTACATGTCTCGTAAGTCTGCATGACATACTTCGTGATTTCGACTGTTGGCTCAATTTGTCCAACAAAGCTCGTGAGTGGTATGATATATTCCTGTCTTATCGTTGGGGTGCCTTTGACAGCGATATCGTCACCCAGGTGTTCGACGCTATGACAAACTATTCAGCTGGCACAGAGAATAGACGCATCCATGTCTTCCTTGATAAGAGAAGACTACAAAAAGGAAAAGAGTTCGATCGAGAGTTTGCAAAAGCTCTGGTAAACAGCTCTGTCGTGATTCCAATTGTTAGCGAGGATGCGTTGTACAGGATGTCCCACGAGTTTAACCCCGCTAGTTGTGACAATGTGCTTTTGGAATGGATGACCACACTGGAGCTGATCCATAACCAATCCGGCAAGAGCAAGGTACAGCTGGCTTGTCCCATCATGATAGGTCATATCGAGCGAACAGCGGACATGTACGATGGCATCATCGAGGACTTATTCAAGTCAGAGAACTATCTCAACTTACCCTCTGTTGTACCGAGTAAGACTATTGAAGTTGCAAAAGCTCTTTTACGGGATAATGATATCTCACCATCAGGCGAATTCGACAATTATACGGTGAAATCCTTTGTCGAAGCATTTTTGAAACTCAACGGGGAAATTATCAAGATTTCGGCTGGAACTCAAGCGATTCTTGCTGGACCATCGCTGGCAATGCTACCAAGTTACGTCGCTAAACAAGCACATGCGTTGCTGAAAGGATGTGTTACATCAGAGCAAGAACAAACAAAAACGGTGTCTAATGATAGGACTGTTGAGGTCCAAAATACATCACAGGTGGATGATACTGCTACTAGCGCTGCAGGACTTTCATCTGCGAAACCCCTACAAAAGATATGGGCGCTGTTGCACGGCCCACGAAAATGTAGCGACGTAATTGGACTCGCAGAGTATATTGAGGAAAACCTTTGTATCGACAGTGCTGAGGAATTCGCAGACTATCTGGTAGAGGATAATATAATCGATAAGCTTAAAGGATACCTGAAGGAAGGACCAAGGGTAGTATTTCAAAGGAACGTTGATACATTGAGAGAAATGATGAGTTGATCTAATGTGAGACCAAGCAAAAAAAGAAAATACAATACATACAAAACGCAGCCTTCATGCTTTAGCCTTCAGCCTTGCATGGAAATATCACTCTAAACAAAGTTCTTGAAAATAATACCTTTTCTTAGACAGCCCCTGTCCCTTCCGTAAAAATGGTCGCCTGCTCTCTATTTGATGATGTGGCAGCACCACCTGATCCTGAATCAACCTTGGGATCAGGGCTTTCGTTCTCATCATCACTATTACTACTGCTACTGCTGCTACTGCTACTTGAACGGCCATTCTCATCTTCCTTTGGAACAAAGGAGAACAGGGTTGGTGGCAGGTTTGATGCTCGTTCGCGGCGCTTTCCACCAGCGGTACTCAGTCGCAAAGCACTCCGTATATGTTTCACCTCAGCAACACATCGCTCGAAGTCCTCTGCTTCATCATTACCCTGCACTAAATCTGATGCGTCATATACTACTTCTGCAAACCCGGCACCCTTTGCAAAGGCACCTAGCAGATGCCGAAGTCTCATGACTTCTCCTCTTGCAACATCTAAGGAACCATGCTCCTTGATATCACTCGCATCGACTGGCTTAGCCAGCTCTATACCTACAGCTGCACCCATATCCAACACTTGGTACAGCTGGAGGATTCACCAACCTTTAGGGGTGAGGGTTGACTTACAGAATACAGAATGACCTCCGGATGACCGACGTACCTACGCACCACCAATTTCAAGGCTTGTCAACAGCTCGTCCAGGAAGTTGTGGTGTTGGACACAACTTGGTAAAGCGTTTGATACAGTCGTTTTTTAAAACTACTTTCAACTTTTGCCGAATTGGATTTTTACATTGTCTCTGATCAGAGTGCTTAAAGAGTGGACAACGTCAGGAGTCAGGAGAGAGGATGAAGTTGATTCTTTTATCCGTAGTGGCTATTTTCGCGCTGTTATTAGATACAATCTATGGGCAGTGTCTAGCAGGCTTTGGAGGCGATGATGGTAGTTCTGGATCCCCAGCCGTATCAGGTTCCTTGGATGAAGCTGATATCACGTCTGGTGGTTTACGGGTGGACGACGATCTCACGCTGTCTTTGTTTAATGGTGGATTCGTTGACACCTTTGATTTGACTGATGGGACCTTTCACGATATGATGGCTATTGGAAGTATCTCAGGGAAAGGTGCGCTTACCCGTGTCACTATATCGGGATCTGTAGTTCAGAGCGCTATCGTCACAGAGAGTGGCCAAGGTTATGTCCCTAATGAAACATTAAGTATTAGTTTTGGATGCACTCCATGTGTATCTGGATATTACAAGGCAAGTACTGCAAACGACGCGTGCAGCAGATGCGATGCCAACGCTTCCGACTGCGGCACGGACAGTAGCAATGCTGGAACCAACAATTCTGCTGGTAATTGCGACGCGGGATACGCTGGTGATGCTGCTGATCCGTCTGATCCATGTACCTTGTGTGCTAATGACGTAGGCTACTTCGAAACTGCTGGAAATGGTAATACGTGCACGTCTTGTGCAAATGCTACAGGCTGTGGTGGTAGCTCGGCTGGTACCTGTATCGCTGGGTACGGTCGGGCATCGTCTGATACCGCGAACCCGTGCGTCGCATGCGCCGCAGGAAAGTTCAAATCCTCTGCTGATAATAATGCGTGCACGGATGTCCAGCCAGGATACTGCGGGGCAGTGAGCATGGGAGGAGCTTGTCACGAGTCGAATACAGCGGCAGAAGGCGAAACGATTTGCGGTGCAGGTGAGTACTCTGCCGGATCAACTGGGACATGTACCTCGTGTGGCAGCGGATACACGCACTCATCTAGTGGTGAAACGTTGATATCTTCGTGCAATACTTGCGCAGCAGGCTATGAAGGTACCTCATCTGGCGGTACATCTGGTTGCACTCTCTGCGTCAATGACGTAGGCTACTTCGAAACTGCTGGAAATGGTAATACGTGCACGTCTTGTGCAAATGCTACAGGCTGTGGTGGTAGCTCAGCTGGTACCTGTATCGCTGGGTACGGTCGGGCATCGTCTGATACCGCGAACCCGTGCGTCGCATGCGCCGCAGGAAAGTTCAAATCCTCTGCTGATAATAATGCGTGCACTGATGTCCAGCCAGGATACTGCGGGGCAGTGAGCATGGGAGGAGCTTGTCACGAGTCGAATACAGCGGCAGAAGGCGAAACGATTTGTATTGCAGGCAGATATTCAGGTGGAAGTACTGGCAGTTGCACTCCCTCTGCTCCTGGATATTGTAGCTCCGTAGCTGGAACATGCCATGGATCTTCAACCGCCTCCACTGCAGAGACTGAGTGTCTCGGTGGTGAGTATTCTGCTGGTGACACAGGCACTTGTACCACCTGTGCTGATGGCGATTGGTCCGCCCCTGGTGCGGCTACTTGCACTACATGTAACATCGGTAATGGCTACTCAACTGACGCCGCTACTTTCGGTATTGGGAATGGTGTTGGGGATGGTTCAGTGAACGATAATGATTCAAACAACTGCCTCTGTCTCCCTGGTTGGGAAAGAGTATCACAGGATAAGAACAGTCCCTGTTCACGCTGTACAGCAGGGTACTACAAGAGTGCTCTCGGTGATAGCGCACTATGTGTTGCCAATTCACCAGGTACTTACACCGTCAACTCTGTGGACGACCCGGTGAATATCGGAGCGACTGGTGAAAAGAACTGTCCCACGGGGTACTACTCTGCAGGTAATGTCGCTGACTGTACCAGGGCTGTTGAGGGCTATTTTGCTGCTGATGCTAGTGGGAATCCTACCAGTGCCGGTGCTACTCAAACTATAGCTTGCCCTCCAGGAGAATGGTCAGATGACGAGATGGGGTCGTGCACTCCATGTGGGACTGGTTATACAACAGTCAATGCAGGTGATGGAGCTGGTACTATTGCGCAGACGGCTTGCTTGTGTGACGTAGGTTACGGTCGTCCTTCCGGTGATCTGGTTACTACTTGCAATGTGTGTCCAGCTGGCACCTATAAAGACGCAACTGATAATAACATCTGTACGGACTGTCCAGCAGGTACGTTCTTGACTACGACTACTGCGACAGCAGTCTCTGATTGCATTACGACTGCTGCAGGTTCTTATACTATTGATACTAATGGTGACGCTACCAGTTCTGGTGCTGTCGATGAAGCATTATGTCCAACTGGTACATACTCTGTAGGAGGAGCTGGTGGATCCTGTCTTGGCTGCGGCACCGGCTACACCACATTAACTGAAGGTGAGGGTGCTGGTGCGACGGCCGCATTAGCATGTAGGTGTGACGTAGGTTACGGGAGAGCTGTTGACAATCAAGTATCAGGTGCGTGTGAATTGTGTCCTGCTGGTAAGTATAAAGATGCAGAAAATGATTTAGTTTGTACCGATTGTAGTAGTGGGAAATTCAGCAGTGCGGTAGGTGCGACTGATTCATCTACATGCTTAGATGCTCAAGCTGGTACTTGTGCCGCTGATAGCACTGACTCGTGCGTCAGTAGCGGAGCAGTACAGGAACATACTTGCGTATCAAATGAGTGGTCTTACGATCAGTCGGATCTGTGCCACGCTTGCGATGCACATGCAGTGGGCTGTGGTGGTAGCTCAGCTGGTGAGTGTGATATTGGATTCTATGGTGATGCTGCTAATCTACCTGGCCCAGGATGTACTGCGTGTAGCGTCGGGATTTCGTTTAAACTTATTGTAGCAAATGCTAACGCCTGCGAGTCATGCGATCCGAACACGGAAGGGTGCGGATGTGCTAGTGCTGGTGAGTGTGTCGCGGGCTATGGTAGAACAGATGTTATGCAGCCCTGTGTCATTTGCCCGGATGGAAAGTATAAAGATAACACTGAGAACGAAGCGTGCACGGATTGTCCAGCTGGTAAATGGATGGATACTAGCAGCAACTCTGCTCCTTACACTAGCGCAAACCTTTGTTTGGCTTGTTCACAAGGTGAAGCAGTAGGCGCCCCGGGTGCACATGGCGCTAATGGTGATGCTGCGTGCACCACGTGCAAAGCGGGTTATGCTAATGACGGATTGAATACTGCTTGTTCTTTATGCGATGCTGGTTACGAGCGCGACAGCAACAATGACTGCGTGCTTTGCGGCGCTGGCACGTACAAAGCCTCCGTCGGAGATGCGGCTTGCGATCCTTGTGCATCAGGCAAGTACATGGATATCAGCAGCGTGTCGACACCGTATACAAGTGACAGCTTATGTCTGGATTGTTCTCAGGGTGAAGCGACTGGCGGTGCTACGGGATCGTATGGGACCTCTAGCGATGCGGCCTGTACGACATGTAAAGCAGAATACGCATCTGGTTTAGGCGAAACAGCGTGCTCTGTGTGTGCTGCTGGATACACTCGTGATTCGAACAACGATTGTGTATCCTGCGCAGCAGGTACGTACAAGAGTGCAGTTGGTGACGATGCATGTACAGAGTGTGTAGCCGATACATTTGTGGACACAAACACTGCGTCTGTGCCTTACGTGAGCGTGAATGTGTGCGAGGCGTGCTCACAGGGCGAGTCTACTGGTGGAGCCACTGCGTCAAATGGAGCCGGTGGTGATGCTGCGTGCACCGCGTGCAAAGCGGGTTATGCTAATGACGGATTGAATACTGCTTGTTCTTTATGCGATGCTGGTTACGAGCGCGACAGTAACAATGACTGCGTGCTTTGCGGCGCTGGCACGTACAAAGCCTCCGTCGGAGATGTGGCTTGCGACCCCTGTCTGATAGGTACTTACGCCGCTTCGCCCGGATCTCTGTCGTGTACTACCATCCCAGCTGGCTTTCAAGGTTTCAACTCCACAAGTACGGAGCCTGTAGCTTGCGAGGTTGGCCATTACAAATCAGTAGTCGGTGAAGATACATGTAAACCTTGCCCAATGGGACATGCGTGTGAAACCACTGGTTGTACAACATGTGCTGCTTGTGCATCTGGTAAAACTACATCCGCAGTAGGACTTAACAAGTGCTTCAAAAGTACACCTTATGCTCCTGGAAGCTCCCAATGTCCAATTATACCCGCAGGCTGGACGACCATTGCTTGTGAGGCAGGAGAGTACAAAGCATGGTCAGGCTTGGGTGATTGCCAAGCTTGTCCCGAAGATACGTTTTCTACAGAACCTGGGTCTATATCCTGCAATTCCTGCGCGTATGACGAATTCACTGATGGGAGGATTGGTCAAACAGAATGTGAAACGTATTTCAAAGCAAAGGCTATTGTACCCGTTACACAAGAGATAACTACCAGTTTATCACCTGAAGATTTTATTGCTGACAGCATTGCTGTAGCGGCATTTGAATGTACCGTGGCAAGCATGATCGACGGTGTTGAATGCGGTGATGTCTCAGTCTTATCCGCCTCTGGTACATCAAGACGCTTCAGTATGAGAAGAATACTCTCGTCTGGAATTATTGTCGATTACACTGTCTCCGTTACGGTAGAATCCACTTCCAATAGCGATAAAACGAGTGCAGTCAGTATAGTTGCTGCTGCTGTGACTGATTCATCTTTCACCAGTACACTATGTAGTGGTTTAGAGTCCAACTCCCCGTCGTTGAGTGGCGATTGTGTAGCTATACAGCCAGTTGCCCCAACAACCGCTACTATCGAAGTACTCAGAACGGCTAACCCGACTATGGCACCAACTCTTGCTCCAGTATACGATTACTCGTGGATTTACTGGGCAGGTTCTGGCTTCGTTGTTCTCGTAAGCATTATGTTCGCGTTTCGAGAAGTATTCTGCAAAAATACCTTACTTAAAACGAGGGGGCGTGGATTAGATAAAGTTCATTACAAACACGATAACAATTCGGAAGTTGATAAAATCTATGAATTGTCTGAAGGGGTTCCCGACGAAGCAATGAGCCTTGATAACGAAAATGGTGAATATGCTTTCCGTGATGGAAAGCATGTGGCCATGATTGATAACAAGCAAACTATTATAACTAATGTACCTGCAGTCGATTTCTTGTATCATCCAGATGCAGTTAGTACATTTGAGAGCTACGTTGCTAGGGCTTGTGGCATCGAAGTCGAAGGAGTGAAAATAGTCGGAGTCACAGATAAGCTTTTCCCGCCTATGAAATTCAATGCAGATGGAACCATTCATATAGAATATTCTATTATCATTCACTATACTGTTTGCCTTGACGTAGATAATCATAGTCAAGATAGTGCCGACCGATCAGTTGCTCATATCGCTCAAGTGCTCTCAAGTGACACATTTTCATCAGGAATGCAAAGTGTTATGAGGCAAATACCTGACCTCAGGGCATCAAAAGCCGTTAGTCCAGATTTGCCAGAGAATGCGAAGTTGCACATTCCGGGGCATGAGTCGACAAAGAAATCTAGAAAGTATTTTACTAATAACAAGGTAATGCATGATTTGAGTGGAGTGACTTCTACTAGTCCGAGGAATGAACAGCTGGAAGCTATTCGAGTGAGAAATGCCTTCGATGAGGCTTCTCGTGAATTGAATCACCATCTGGACGACCAGCATGCCCTAGAGAGAAAGCGTGTGCGTGATAGAATCGCAAAGAAACAACATAATGTTGGCGCTGCGAGTCCCAGCGGGGACGCGGAAATTCATGTAGATCTGTAAATTTGTGTCCAGACCATAAAAATATATCAATTAAAAAATA
>JACLAC010002732.1_pt1 | contig 25029 bp, 20 predicted proteins | sample 8027881 | NCBI WGS metagenome assembly JACLAC01 (sample SAMN15725517, study PRJNA655200) | protist metagenome | isolation source: fluorescence activated cell sorting (FACS) single amplified genomes of... | place: Spain: Blaines Bay Microbial Observatory, Mediterranean Sea | collected 2016-01-19 | reverse complement strand
ATTATTTTTTATATATTTTTTTTCAGTATTTTTAGAGATGCACAATTACACATGATGCACATGTGATACGTACATCTCTCTGTGTAAAAAACAAATTTTCTCCTAGCGTAAAAACACTAAAAAATCTCTGCTTAAATCCCACCTTCCTCATCACTATCAATATCACCATACCTCCACATACCATAATGTTTTCCCTTTGCTACGTTTTGTGCATTATCAAATGATTCAAAAAGTCGTTCAATAGTTTTATCCACATCAGATGAACGAATTTCCCTTTTGTAATTACGATTTAAACGTGCAAAGCCTTGTTTAAGCATACCTTCCGTAATCGTTGATTCTAAATCTTCTTTATATTGCAATGTCACAATATCCCTAGCTTCATTATCACGACTATGTATGATGGCAACTAAATCTTTCCCCCATGCCATTTTATCAAATGCAATAGCAGCATCTTCACCATATTCATCATCTAATGTTGGTATTTTAACAAATGCACATTTTGCTGCATGTGCCAATGGTTTGATACTAAGTAATTCCGGTGATAATGTTTTCAATTTTGCGACTGGTACATTTGCAGTGTTTCCATAATCAATGAACAAGATGCGTGCATTTTGAGTTCCATTTTTTGGATTTTTCACTAATTCCTCAATTCTTCCTCTATACCATTCAATGCCATTACCTTCATCATATGGAGCAGCACAAAATGCATGTTTTGCTGGGCTAACAAATGGAGCAACTTCAGTTGCATATGCTTTCATTTTAGCACTCAAATCATTTAAATTATCTTTTTCTGATAGTGTATAATGCAAGTAGAAATCAGTTGCATCATTCATATGTGAAATAACAACATCCCGACAATCAGTTGTTGATGATCCTGAACCATTATTTGCTTCAGCATCTTCACGACGTTTTAATCGTTCTCGTTCTTCCGCATCAAAATTTTTCCATATATTTAAACGTGCACTTTTTGCAATCTCCTCGGAGGATAATAATTCATCATATGTCGTTGATCGTTCAGCACTAAAGTGTAAAATTTTACCATATCCATTTTCTAGCAATTCACTAGCAAGTAAATTACGCTTATTTCTACCAGAAGCATAATATAAACCACCAAGGAATGTTCCCATTTTATCAATATCTTCCGTATCAATAATAACTTCCCGTTGTAAAATAGTCTCCCGAGTCAACAAATTAGCTTCACGTGCGAATGGTTCTGCTTCCCTTCCTGGTTGTCCATCTCTAGGTGGTCTTGAAGAATTTGGTGTGCGAATACCAATCATTGCAAAATTACAAATACAATTTTGTTCTGGAACAAACAATCGCATGCGGCTTGCACTATAAACGTATTCTACAATTGCTTTTGTATTTCGATTTCGTTGTAAAAATGGAAAGAATTGCTTTGCTTTTTGTGCACTTCGTGAAATATCGTTAATGCGTACAATTGGTGCATCTTTACCAGAATGCATATTTTTTTTGGTTTGTTTTGCCTTTGCTTCAGCTGCTAATAATTTATCGTATTCCCCTGAGCGTTCTTCACCTTGACGATGTCGAGTTACTTCGCCTAAGCCTTCCCCAATTAATGATTCAGCAACATTACGTTTGGATTTATTTTGCAATTTAATAGTAGCATATACACGTGGTGGCAACGTAGTTGCTGTTGCTGTTGTACCTTCTTTATTATTATTATTATTTGATGAACGTGTGTATTCAACAGTTACACGTACTGATTTGCCTATTAATAAATTTCTCATGTACTCCTTGCTTTGAAATGCCCATGGTTCAGCTTCATCACGATCTCTACGACCTAGTCGTGGTGTACGAACACTTGACAATGAAATGCGTCTAGCTTCTCGAGTACCAATTTTACTACGCTTTGGATCACCTACTAAAATGATAAATGTATCTGCACTAATACATTCACCGACTGTACCAACAAATTCTTTATCACCATGAATAGTAGGTGGAACATATGATTTCCATACATTTAAACGTTTATTTTTAGCAGATTTTTCTGCTGAACGTAATGCAGATGCACTTTTTAATTGCAAGAAACGAATGGACCAATCACTACATTTTGCTAAACCATTCGTCAAAAGTACTTGGCGTATATCACCAGCTGGATGCTCAATAGACCCAAAAAAAGAATCGTTTCTATCAACAGCATGTAAACGAACACATACATCACGATGTAACAAGCGTACTTCCACGAAATGTTTTGCTTGAGCTGCAAATGGTTCAGCTGGCATTAATACTGGATCAGCAGTTGTTGTTGATGGCAAAGGTGCTTTATTATTTGATGCGGTTGATGGGGCAGGAGGTGCCGTTGTTCTTACTACACCTGGTTGCACATTACGAGCTAGTCTAGGTGTTTGCACACCTGCCATATTAACCATAACGGTAATGTTTTTCGATGGTATGTAACAACGTGCAGAGCCTGCATCACGTACCCATTCAACAACAGCAGCTAATGGTTTATTTTCAACTTCTTGAAATAATTCATCTGCATTAAATGCACCACGACGGTTTGGTACTGTGGAAGGTGTTGGACCCCACATACCTAATTTAGATGACCTTGCGCTTTCTTGTAAATTTTGCAATTCATCAAAATCTTCACTTACACCATCACGGCTTTTTTCTAAACTTTTCACACTTGCCCATCCATTTTTAACAACTTCTTTACAAACGCTTTGTCCATTAAAATATACCGCACCAAAATCTCTTTTAATAGCAGGTACGGAATATTCAATTTTAAATTGTACTTTTTTGCCTATTAATAATTTACGCAAAAACTCTCGTGATTGGAATGCAAATGGTTCATCAGGTCTTGTATCACCATAACCCAATTTTGGTGCCATGAGACTTGATAAGGTAATAGATTTTTCTGGTGGTGGACCGTTGCTTGATGCTTTTTGTCCCATTAATAACAACGTATCACCAGAACTAATTGCTTTAACAATGGCATGGTTCATCTTTTATTATTTTTATAGTTGTTGTATATAATAATTTTTTCGAGAGGGAGATATATGTATATTTAAATATATATAATAAAGAAAACTAGTATAGGTTTATAGTTTGTTTGTTCAATAAGGCACGAATCTGTGTGTACATTGCTATAATTTCATATATTTCATCGTATTAAATAATATATATATATGTATATTATAATACGTGTCGTATATCGGGATATAAATAATATTATTATTATTATATGTGCATATCATCTACATCCGACAACAACAACAACAACAGCTCAACACACAATAAAACACACAACAACAACAAAAATCCGGAATAAAAATTAAAATGGAAGGCCAGAAGGCCATGCCAGCCCGCCAGGCCAGAGAAGGCTGGAAGGCCATGCAGAATAAGAAGGCAATAGCCATGCTATTAGGGGCCAGGAATAATCTAGACTTTTCAAAGAAAATATAATATAAATAAAATAAAAGGTATAAAAATACAGAGTGTAAATAGTAAGGAAGAGGCAGCAGGTTCATATTTATATACTGTATCAATCTAAATCAGCAGTCTTCAGCAGTATTAATATTAATATAGCTATACTGTGTGTTATTTTTATAAAATATTAATTATTAATTATTATTATTAATGAATAGTCTACAATATATTCTTCCGCAACACACACAACCCCAATCGCTAGACGTGCCGTGACATTTTTCCAACGGTGTATAAAATTCATCCAGCAGCCTAAAGAAACGCACCAACCATTATCTTTTCCCATGGACGTGCCGGATAAACCAGCCGACCCGAACGAGGTGGAGCTAACGGAGGGGAATAAAAAAACACCGCCGGAAAAAAATAATAAAAAGCGAAAAAAAATGATCGTAAACGTCAAAATCACTTTTTGCACCCACGTGGGTTGGGACGGCGTGTTGGTGTTGCTTTTCTCACTGGGGATTGCTGGTCTGTTTGTGTATATTACTTTTTTGTATACCAAGAAATTTCAAGCGTGGCATCGGCCGGGCGTGTGGGTCTTTATGGTGTTTGCGGTGTTGTATGTAGTATTGGTGGTAAAGTGTTTATGGACGTGGAGAAAAGTGGCGACGGCCTTTACGGAACAGCAACAGGCGGAGAAAGATAAGGAGCAAGGTGAGCGTACACGGTCCAAGTCTGCTATCGAACGTGCCAAAAAAGCTGCTGGCAAGGCCAAAAATGTATATGAAAAATTGCAAGTGAATGGGCAATGGTTTTTATGGAAGTTGTATGTTTCTGAACTGTTTGAGTCTGTCCAACAGTGTATCAACTTAATAACCGTGTATTTATGCTCGCTTCCGGTGCCTGTTACTGCCTCTATGTGTCTCGGGCTTGCGATAGAGTGTTTTCATACCGCGTGGACAATGACGCATAAAAATACACCAGCACGTAGAGATAGACAAGTGAAAATAGATACTATGGTTGATTTTTTGTGTGTAGCAGTTCCTCTCTGCGTAATTTGGTTTGTATATCAAGTGCCGATATCTATACCGGAGATGCTGGTTATTACTTTTATGCCCGCCTTTTCTATGCTGGCGAAGTTGGATGATATTTTGGAAGAAGGGATTCATCACCGTGCTGCGCAGCAGGTGTTGAGAGAACAATTGAAGCGGTCGTTCAAGATTAAAAGACGTAGAGAGTCTCTGTTTAAACAGGTGGCACATCTAGAAATGGCAAAAGAGCAAGAAGATAAAGTGCCACGGCCGGTGCGGATTGTTGCTGCTACCTGTAAAGCATTGTTTGGACTTTTTTTCCTGGTGGTGGCGATAGCACATGTAGCAATGCAACCAACCGGTTGCGACGTTACCACGTGGTTGAAGGGCTGTGAAAATAAGATTCCATTTTGCAAGAGTTTGTTTACTCCTACATGTAATTGTGTTTCTTTAAAGATTGAAAATGATTATAAGCTGGCAAGGCTGCCCAATTCGTTGGTGGATGAGATGACTGCGTTGAGAAAAGTGTTTATACGTAATTGTAATTTGACCACACTGCCGCCCAACATGGAACAGTTGACGGAGATGGTGGATTTTGAGATATCGTTCAACCAGTTGGAGGAGTTTATGGTGGATGTGTTGAAGTGGGAGTATTTATCAAGTTTAGAGTTGATGTTTAATAATGTCACAAAGTACAATATGAATTTATGGCAACATCCACAGTTGGTAAATTTAGGTATTAATAGCAATAAAGGTTTATGGATGCCACAAGATGCTACTAAAATAAAATTGCCACAGTTGATATATTTGCACATGGGTAATAATAGTGGTATTATTTCGAATGAATTAAGTTCCGCGCAACTTCCTGCTATTAACTATATGTTTCTTGATGGAAATCAAATGGAAAATTTTCCATCAAAGTTTCATACATTTCAAACTACTATACAATATCTTGGAGTAGCTAGATGTGGATTGAAAGAATTACAACAACATTTAGAATCGTTTGAAAAATTAGTATATTTAGATGCAAGAAACAATAGTATAACTTCGGTATCTCCAGAAATAAAACAAATGATAAAAGGTACAACAGATTTTGAATCTTATTTTTCTGGAAATCCTGTATGTCAAAATGATAAAGATTTGAATTGTAAACGATTATGTACAGATTATTGTTGGTCGGAAAAGGGATTTACGAATGGAGGATGCGATGAGACATGTGATTCTCAAGAATGTAAATATGATGGAGGGGAGTGTCAAAGTACGGTATGATATGATAAATAAAATATGTTTGTATGCATATGATATCATACGCACGTACGAAGTATATTTTAAATTTTAAATGTACGAGGTATGATAGAGAGATTGATTTTATTTTTTATCAGTACTGGCATACGAAAAGTGTGAACAACACAATTATATTACGACCGCGTTATATTAATACAATAAAAATTATTCTTGCGATTGAGTATTGAGCATATTACTTAGCACGGGAAGTGTAAAATTATTATAACTTAGATTTTAACCATCATTATAAAATAAAAATAATGCCACACTCTCGCACATACTTTCGACTTAACTTTTAAGACCCTTTTAGCGTACTTTGCAACAACCGCCTCCTCCTACTCACATGTGAACTCTTCACTGTATATTGCGTTCCCGTCAACACCACATTTTTGGAATAATGTTTGTGGTGTTTATCTTTCAATTCAGTAAACGAATTGGCACATTTATGTTTACATTTGTTGTAATCCATCACACCTACGCAGCATTGAGCATTATCAACATATGCTTTCACTTCAACTTTTGCACCAATTAAATAATCTTTATCAACACTTTTACAATACGGCAACTCACTTTGCAAGTATCCATTGTCATCTTTTGTATTTAAATTAACCACGGCAACCCATTCCTTTTCTTTGCCTAACGTATCCATCGCAACCTGCTGAATGGAAATATCTTTTGGGGTGAACAATGGCGCAGCTGGGCATGATGCATCATCAATCTCGTAACGTAGTGATTGTTTTAAACTAAACATTTTTTTGTCATCATAAGCAATATCACTTTTCAAATAATGTATTGCAACATTTTTAACATCTGTACTAGATAAATCTAAATGATTGTAACCAGCACAATGCGTTTGTTTCATTTGTTTTAATTCAGTCGGGCCAAAGTTATGACCAACATGTTTACACATTTCTTCTGCTTTTGTTTTAGATTGTCCTGGTTTTGTTTTTATCGCTTGTTGCATATTGTTATTAATTTTACCTAAACGTTGTTTTGAATTTAATTGACGTTTACGTAATGAACTTTCCATGGATTCTAGGAAAGATGATGATTGTTGTACGTCTATTGGTTTAAAATATAAGTGTTCAATTAAATTGTAAAAGTTTCTCATCGCATGTTTATAAGGTACAAACAATTCACATAATTTATTTTCCGGCTTTCCAGGAGCATCTATAATACGTGGGCCACATAACGACACCTCATTAAAGAACTTGTCAACCAATTGATTTGCGTTTTCCTTCTTACTCCTACTCACTGATGAAAGCGAATCCAATAACTTCTTCATACCTTTATGCAAATATCCATTATTTTTAATCGTATCCGTCACTTCAACATATAAATTATGACGACTATAATCACCACCTTGTGACAATGCAAATGGTATAATATTTTCACGTTTTATTTTTCCAGTTGGGTCTTCACAAACTTCTAATGTTTTATCTTTTCGTTCTTTGCAACAGATGTTTGGCCAAAACGTTTTTGCTTCTTTGTAGTCTTTGTCCATGTTTTGGATTTTAAACAATTTATCCAAGTCCATTCGAAAACCACAAAAGGACTTCAATAGCTCGTCCCGATTGGTGTCGATGCAAGTGGTATCTTCAACATCTTCAATTTCATTTTCAACTTCAATGGCTGGAAAGATGATGGTGCCATCTTCACGCTCTGCTGAGCAGGCATCTTTCTCTTCTCGGTTGTCTCTTGCTTTGCGTCGTTGCATGAATTTATCATGTTGCAAACGTATTTGTTCTTTTTGCCATAAACGTGAATTTTTAATGGACAAATCGTTTGTTTTTTCTTTTTGTTCGTCTAATCTTTCTAGTATATGCTCAATACCCGCTGTTGGATTTGAGCACTTTGACCCTCTTGCGTTAGCGATCTCACCAGATTTGCATGGAATGCAATCTGGATTTGTACCACCGTCACTGCGATGATTTCTTGGGCATTTGGCACAACTCTGTTCGCTCCTGCAGATACATGAAAAAGGTCTTTTGCATTTTTTTGTTGATTTTACATCATTAAAATAAAGCTTATCCGCAAGACCAAGTCGATTATCATAAAAACATCCAGGTGGTCGGTTCTCAACCCCCCAGTTGTTATAATCCCTATGATTCCCAGCATAATCAAAACGTAACAACTCAGCTGCTTCCTTACATTCTTTTTCTGTTGTTATTAGAAATTTGCAGTCCTTAGAACCCCAAGTTGTTTTGTCAATTGGCCTGTGTTGACCCTGGTCGCACTTGTTCCTGTCCCACTTGTTTCTTGAACTATCGCTTTTTTTACTCTTTTTACTCTTTTTACTCTTTCTTTTTTCAGCCTTCTTAATAAATACTTTACCTCTATCAGCGACAGATACTATCACACATTGCAATATTAATAACGATATCACAACAATGAATGCTTTCATTTTCGTGTGTGTTATTGTAAAACGATATCGAAGACTAACGTATTTTTAACTCGAAGGTTATTGTAGGAGGTTAAAGTGTAATGCAGTGCAAAGTATTAACTATAAAATTAATTCAACCGAATTATTATACACAGCGAGAGTCAAATATAATCGAAATATAATAAACTAAACTTTCCTCTTGCTTTTTCTAAATACCGCGCACTTAAATGTTCAACACCGCAGTAGATTTTATAACTATTCGTTGAATATTTTAATTCTTCTTTTGCTTTTCTTTGTTTGTTTTGACGTCTCTGCACTGGTCAAGTTTTTTATATAAAAGCCTTTTTTTCCACAAGTACCCTATTTTCGATCGTCTCGATCAAAACTATTCTCAACCTTGTTTGAAAATATTCTCTCACTTCTTTTTAAAATACCGCACACGTGAAATTTCAACACCGCAGTAAATTTTATAAAACTTAATTGATTGTTTTAATTCTTCTTTCGATTTTCTTTGTTTGTTTTGACGTCTCTGCTTCTGCTGGTCAAGTTGTTTCTTGTGTAAATTTATATTGTATTGCTGTTGTTATTATTTAAAACACTGTAAACCAACACCCTCCTCCCACTTTTTTAGATAATCTTTTCTACGAAGTTGCCGAACCACTTTCCTCGTTTATAATGAATGGTATGCCCCTGTACGTTTCAGACATCAAACCGTAGCATTGCCACACCATCCAGAATCCCCAACACATAGGAAGACGTACTACACCCTTCCCATAGTCTGCCCCTCGCCTCTCCTCCAACAAAACCAAAAACTTGCTTAAACTCCTTGCTCGTACAATGATATCACCCTGCTAAAAAATCTTTTAAACAATTAGAAAATCTAGCATCCGTGTAGCATCGCACGCGCACATATAGGCCGCAGGTGTCTTGACTCTACTAGGAAAAGGCTTACTTGGGCGGCGGAATAATCTTATCGAAAGCGGATTCTTTTTCACCGATTCGGGTGTTGTTTGTAATACTATTGCTATCGTATATACATGTCTTTTTTAGATGTATCGGTCCGAATAGAAAAACTCTCCATACTGTGTGAGTGCTAATGAACCAGTCGCGGATATTTTTAAGCGGTACAATATGATAGGCAAACCGGTGTGGTGAATGCTACGGCACATTTTCGTACTTATTTTACCTGTTTTAGGAGTTTTGTCCGTAAGCGTAATGCTATTGTAAACGCGTGAGAGCCCGAAATTTGGTGGTAGGGGACACAGCACAGAAACATTAAGGTTTTCTGAATATCGACGAGGGCGCACAGTTTGTAGACTGTACTGTAGTCACCCTATTATATTATTACATATTATACATAAATACCTCCAACATACGTATTTTTAACAAAAGATTGAAAAAACTATATCATATAACTAATGATATTCATATTGTAAATACATTGCCTGGATGATGATATTTTTTTTTTTACGCCCTTCTAGAAAGATATGTGCATATATAGATACTATATTGCAGGGAGAAAACAGCCAAACACACACATATCAACAACAGAAACAATATACAACAGCACATAAGATCACACAAATATAAAGCAAATATATAACACACATGGCTACTATTACCGCATCAAATGCATTATCCACGTCACCACCTGTATCACCGTTAAAAGATAAAACTGATGAACTCGAGGAATCTTATACCTCTATCGCACAAGTAACACCAATAAAATCTAAAAAGAAACATTTAGACTATCCAAAATCCATTATCGCTAGTGTAAGAAAAGGGGGTACACTCGAAGAAAAGGGGAAAATATTGGATGAAGGGTTAAATAACATATTGTCCAATGACCCAAACGATACGTTTGACACGTTAATACTTGAACCATTTTCAGTCGACTCAAAGACAGAGGAAGCTTTTGAGGAGTTAAAAATATTTAAAGCTAAACATGCTGCAGAAGTGGAGCGTTGGACAAAAGCGGAAGAGACACAAGTTACGGCAAACGAGTTGCCATTTGAAACAGTTAATCGATTATTTCCTGTATTTGTGAAACTTTTGAAAAAGACGCAATTTCATGTGCGGCCTATTGAAGACATTAAAGTGGATGATCCGAATGAAGCCATCTTTTCCATATCGAAAGCGGAGCTACAAGAAAATGAAAATGCTGATAAAATTGAAGACAGATTTTCTGAAGCATCTGTATCAACAATTGCAGAATCCTTGCGTGAGTTAATTTATGAAGAAAAAGATGAATTTGATACGTCAGTGGAGGATGGAAAATGTCCTTGGGGCGATGGTAATCCAAGAATTGAATTTAAGGAAGAAGATAAGATTTTTTTTGAATCATTCTGGACACCAAAAGGTGATGGTTTCTTCGATACATCATTAGATGAAAAACGCGCTGCAATTGCAAATTGTTGGCGTTACCAACCACGTACAGATGTCATTGCTAAAGATGTTATGACTAAAAAACAAGATTTGCTATTTAAACAACGTCAAGCACGCGGTCCGTTATCCGATTCAGCAATTCGCAGGCGTAAATTGAAAATGACATATTACTTTCAAAAGCAATATAAAAAGAAATCATTGAGTAAGAAAACAATACGTTTGAATCAAGGTATTTTAGGCGAATGTGTAAAAGTTTTAACACGGGAAATGATCCCCGCAATTGTTGCAAAACATTTGAAATATGATGAAGATTTTTTAAACAAATGGGCTACACGTGGTGAGAAACATACATCTTACTTCATATCATCACCACGAGTAACGTCATTTATTTTCAAAAGCGCAAAATTAAAAAAGTTAAAAGATACACAAATGCTTACTTGGGAAAATGAGCGCTCAGAACGATTAAGAAAAGCTCGACTTCGAATATACGGTGAAGACAAATCAGCATATCCTGTAATTAAAAAGACGGAAAAAGACGAAAGAGATGTAGAGGCGCTAGAATATTACGAAGCAGATAATATTGATTATTCTACTGACGACAAAATTTTCATTTAAAAAGAAAAAAAACAGACATTTTTTGTGTACATGTATATATTAATATACTTCGTATATTATGCATTAAAATCAAAATTTACGGTGGGCGTATAATTTTTTTATATTATAATATTAAGAACACTGCTGTATGATACGTCGTACATTTTTTTTCAAAAAAATCCCTCATTCTTCTCTATTATCTATTTTTTTATATGATGTATCTCTATGATTTATTAATTTTACTTATCCTAAATATTCTGCCACTTCATCATACGAAAATTGTTTCACTTTATCCTTACTATCTAATTTAACATGTACACGTTTAGTTTTTTTATCACGAAGTAGCATTTGGCCACTTTTAAATTTCCTTTTCCCAGACAATATCATTACACGACCACTTTTCTTTGGTAATGCACTATTCAACCATTCTTGCTTAATATTATTTAAAATTACACCATCGGTATCCATGACTAAAGTACATACTTTTGGTTGCACAACATCTCTAATAACACCTTTCATTGCATAATATTTATTACCATTACCACCAATATTTTCATAATTTATACGTACACGTATGTTTGGTATTAACCAATTAGATTGCATATCAACATTGTTCATGTTGTTGTTGTTATTATTATCATCATTATTTGCATTGGTATTGCTGGTCATGGATGATCCTTTACTTGATGAATTCGAGGACATACTTCTATTATTATCAATATGTATGTAATGATCCTTTGGTAATATATTTTCATTAATAACTTTAATATCTATATTTGTATCTAATAATGATAAATCCATAACTTTTTTAGATCGACCGACGACTGCTTTAATTGTTTCTATATTTACATTTATCACACGACCATATTCAATAATTTTTGTAACATAGTTCTTACATTCAATGATATCACCCACATTATAATTACTTTTAGCTAATTCTTGCATTTTTTTCATTTTTTTCCTTTTAGGTTCATCTATTTGTTTCTTTTTTAAATCTTCAAATGAGATTGCACCTAAACCTAATCTGCCAGCACGTGCTTTTGGGATAAATGGATCTGGTCCATCGTCATCTTCATAATCGTTATTTGTATTTTTCTTCCCATTTTTTCCGTTACTTGTGTTTACTTTCTTCTTTGGATTCCATCCCATACCACGAAGCATAGCCATTCCAAAATCTTCAACCGGCATTTCTTCAAATATTTCTTTATCTTCCGTATCAACATCGTCTGGACAATTTGATAATTGTGCTTGAAGTCTTTCCTTTTCATTTTTATATGTTTTTTCATGATCTTTATTAGCAAGCAACGTTTGAAGAACTTGTGAAACTTGTTTTGTTTTTTTTGAACCATCGCTTGAATCTTTAGTTGTGTTCGATGTGTTGTCTTTCATTATTTTTTTTGCTATTGGTATAATTTTTGGTTTATCTATTGTTTTTGTATCACTATTTTTATTGTTATTATTATCATTCGAGTTATTATTGTTAGTACCATTAAATGCACTGGTTACATTTGCACTACGTTTTCTTTTTTTCTTTCCAACAATTTTAATATCCATGATTACTGTTATACTGGCTGTAGATTAATTGAATTAATTAATGTTCTTCTTGTTGTAAAATGGATTGTCTAGGCTTTATTTCCTTTCTTTTTGATTCTCGATACTTTGTAATGTACTACTTACGTACATCTGAATATTATTATTTATTATTATTCTAGAATTATTTTTTGTGAGAAAATAATAATAAATTCTTCGGATTTCGAAATTTGTTTGCACATTTCGAACTTTGAACATATACTGGCCATACTTGGTACAGTACTAATACGCGAAAAAACCTAAAAAAACATAAACTATAAATATAATAGCATTGAAATAGCACTAAGAAGAAATGTTTGATTGGTTATAAAATAAATATAAAAAAAAAATATATATTTATTTCTTTTTGATTTATTTTTCATAAAAATGATTATCATATTATTTTAATAATTTTATTGTAGTTGTGCTTTTACTGGCTCTCCACACCCATCTAGTTTTGGCATTTTAATACAGATATCCCTAACCGTGCTTTTTTTTTGACATGCCATACAACTTGCAGTCATAGCTTTACAACATACTTTATCTTTGAACATTAATGCGCATCCTTCCGTTTTTGGTTGTTTACGGCAATAATCTTTCACGCCAGTATTTGCATTACATGCTTTACATTTAACATGTTCACTTTGGCAACAAACTTTATCAAGTACATCATCGCAACCAGTTGCTTCTGGTTTACCTTTACAAAATGCTTCGATGGATTTACCTTCTTTGCATGCTAAACATTCAGCATTATTTGCACTGCAACATAATGCTTTCTCTTCTTTTTCACTAACACATCCTGGCAATTTAGTAGTCAAACGTGCACAAAAGTCAACAACAGTTTCACCTTTTAAACATGCTTGGCAGGTTGCTGTCATTGCAGTACAACATGCGCCTTTACCACCAGTTATACCAGTTGCACTGCCAGTTGCTTCACCTCTTTTTTTACTTTCTTTTTTACCTAACCACCAATGATCAGCTGCTGGACCTTCTACGTCACCAGGACAACTATGTCCATGGCATGGTTCTGTTTTCACTGGATTTTGAATTTTTGGCATATCAAAACCTAATACACGCGCGCGTACGAAAACGACTCTTGCTTCTACATGTGCTAATTTTGCTCTTCCAATTGCATCGGAAAGTAAATGTTGCATCATGCTGGTTTGACTCATTTGAGCTTCATTCATTGCTTCTGCCATGCGTCTTGCTACAGATAATGTTGGCGAGGAAAGTTCAGCAACAATTTCTGGTTGTTCTACTTCAATCCCTCTTACGAAAAAATCTTTCACCGTTGTTAATGGAAATGTTTTTTGTATCGATCGCATTAATGATGGAATTTGCCCTTTTAATTTCAAATCATTTAAAAATTTCAATTGATATTGCGGTACACGTAATGATACGCGAACTTCCACTTGGAATGTCTTGTGAGTTTGGTTGGTATATTCACTTTCTGGATAAGAACAACCGTCCGTTGTTGGTTTTGCTGCACAAAAATCTCCAATACTCAAACCAGCTGCACATGCTAAACAACGTGGTGTTTTAGCTTGGCAACATACAGTGGATGGAATTGGACGTTCAAATGCCATCATATCTTCCGAAACAAATATGCGTTTAATATTATCTTCTTGTGGTTTCACACCTAAGGTTTTTAACGTATAATGTAATGCTTTGTTTAATAATTTGATGTATTTTCCAGTATTATCTGCTACAGCTAATGTTGCTTGATGTGATAATTCTTTTGTTGTATATAATACTTTAAAATGCAATTCACTACGTCCTCTTCGATCGCCACCAATTACTTCAAAATCAACTACGTGTTCTTTTGGAATGGAATAATTAGTCACTCGTTCCAAATGCATTTTAAATGCTTGTTGTACATCTTTTAATTTTAAATACGCACCGGTACCATCTTCAATCATCAATGCTTTTACTGCCATACCAGCAATTTGTCTTGTTGTTTTCTTTGGATCACAATTTTTAACTTTAACACGTGTAAAGTAATGATTGTCCAATAATTGTTGCATACGTGTATATGCATATTTATGGGATCTTCTTGCGGTCGTGTTCGATAACAATGTTACTGGATCAGGATCCACAATTTGTAATTTTACCATGTAATCTGAATCACCAGCAAGCACTGCAGCTGGATATGCATTTAATGTTACATCCATAACACCACCATCAACAACGAATGGGGCAGATGGATCAACTGTCATACTAGAACCACTAGCTGGTTCACCAGTTAATTTATCATATACCACCGCTTGTATATGGAATTCTTCTTCTGGCACTGCATCTGATCGAAAGTGTAAGATTTTTTTAGAATCTTTACCTTGTGCACACATATTCAATACGGATTTACCAATGGAATTGAATGCATTTACTTTCGTTAAATCACTTGTAGGTTTTGCACTTAATGGCAATACAATTGTATTTTGGTTGTTTATTTTGTTTTTATTACGTAAATGTTCTGCATTTGTAATAGTAATAGCAAGAAATGCTAATATTACAATTGTCGAGACGTTGAATACTTTCATTGTTATATATGTAATTATATATTAAATATAAATATATATATCTATCTATATATATATATCTTTCTGATTGTGTTCTTTCGTCTATCAATGTGTTTGTCTATTAATGTATGTCAGGTATGTTTGTATATTTCTGTAAATATTAACCACTTGTGTGTGTATTGTATTGTATATGTAGTAGATGATACCATGGCCATATCATAGCATTCTTAAATCAGTGTACCTCCCCTCCCTTTCATGTAACAAATGGTCAAATCCTCCTCGTTTTAGTAGTTTAACATGATAATAGCATTACTAACAGACTTTCCTCAGCATCAGGATGATTATATTTGCAATAGCACTACATAGTATATATGTACAGATTCGACTATACTATATGTATGATTTCGGCCTAAACACCTCTCTACGCCTGAACAAATTACTAATATGAATGAACCATTATGTGTACATATATATATTTATATGATGTACATACAAACATGTACATACAGATATACAAATATATATCTCATGATGTGATAGAAGAGACGAACAAAACAAAACATATCGAAACATGATGAAGACAATACATACAACATTATTGCTAGTAATGCTACTACTAGTAGTAGTATTTCTACGACAAACCAATGCAATTTCACCACCAAAAGAAGAAGATTTAGAACCAAATGATGCAATTACATGCAAATTAGCTGGAAATAAAAATAAAGCATTGGATTGTTGGCCAATGTGCGTATGTCAAAAGTTTGCATGGACATTAGAATTCCAACCACATTTAAGACAAGAAATCAAAACGACGAAAATATGTGAAAATTGGGTGCAAAAAGAAATCATGGAACCGAAATGTATGGTAGTATGTGCATCAATTGCACATGCTGTTTATGGTGCACAAGGAACTGATCCAAATGTATGCCAACATGCAGCACATGAAGTAGAAATGGTTGCTGGTGGAAAAGGGGAAAAGTTAGATTATCAAGTACCACGTTTTAAAGAAAAAGACCATCGTTTATCATTACGTAATAATAAGAAACAAGTTAGTAATACACAAAAATGGCAATCATTAGTGGGAAAAGCAAAATGGATGCCAAAAGTAAAACCAGATCAAAAATATTTAGTTGGTAAATAATTGTGAGATATTTTTTATTTAAATATAAAATGTGCCGAGTATCATAAAATATTAATACATATAATGATGGTTAAAATCTAAGTTATAATATTTTTACACTTCTCGTGTTAAAGTAATATGCTCAATACTCAATCGCAAGAATAATATGTTATCCTACTATAGTAAAGCTCTAATGCACCTCTGCAAACTAATACTCTACAAGCACAAGTAGGTTTCTATCCTTCCGTGCGCAATCGTTGAACGCGCTGGACGTCGGGTTCACTCGATAGCGGTGAGGCTATATTCATTTTGAGAGGGTGTGTAGTCTATAAAAAAGTATACGAACAGAGTAATGAATTTTACAAAAAATAGTTTTTGTCTCGAAAAGATTAATAACACAATATCTATTGAATATCAAGAGCTTTATAAAAATATATATATTATTTCCTCCACACTCTCGTAAAAAGTATACGTATATATTACGTACTGTGTTTAATATACCCCACGCAATGATTTCAAAAAATACATAATTATTTATAATCGAAACAAGATGTAGTAATGATGGCGTAATATGCATGTATCATATTTTTTTTAGTAAAAATTAAAATATCATTTTATTCCTTTGCTGCATCACCAGGCAAAGCAATTTCATCTTGATTCACTACACTACCACCTTCTCTTACTACTAACCCATCTCTCATAGCTTCCAATTTCTTCAACTGTTTATTAAATGCTTCTTGTCGTTTCCATGTACCCATCATAGCTTGTTGCTCATCATACTTTTTCTGAATACGATGTGCACGATCAAGTTCTAATTGTTCTTGTACACATCCTAAAAAGTAATTATCTTCTGCTTTTTCAATTGTAGTACGCATATTTTTAATTTCACTCCTGGCTTCAACTTGTGCATCTAATGCATGTCTTAAACTAGCTTTAGCACGATTTAAACGATGTGCATCGCGCAATTGTTCCATTGGATATGCACGGGATGGATCAGGATTTGTTTCATGGTGATTTTCCCGACGTAATTCTTCTTTAATTTTTAAACGATGTTCAGCTTGTTTCAATTGATATTTCGTCGTCTCTCGTTGAATTTCCAATCTTTTCTTATGCCTATGTGCAATTTCAAGATCTTTTTGTTTCTCTCGTTCTTGAATCTCCTTTGATTGGTGTTTCAATGTTTTCAATTGCTCTCGTAATGTTTTCTCATACCTTTTATATGCCAATTGCAACACTAAAGGATCTTTTCCATCTTTATCAGTCATACGGTTTGGTTGCCTTGATGGTGTTAAGAATTTTGGATAGACATTTCCTTCACTTGGTTGAAACCATGTATCTGGATCTTTCACATCAATTGAATCTTCCGGCCTTCTACGCTCTTTCGTTTTATGTGGTCGAGTAGCATTTTGCTCATCCAATTCTTTACGGAATTTTTTATCTTTATCTTTCCTTTCTACTCTAACCTCTTCTTCGACACTGAATGGCCAATGCATTTTTTGGCCAGCTAAATATTCTGCACGTTCAGCACGTAATCGCTCCATACGCTCTTCCCCTTGTTCTTTTTGCTCCTCTGCAAATTGTGACTCTTTCCGTTGCTTTGCCTCTCGTTCCCTTTCTGCCGTTATAACATCTTTATGCATAGATAAAATTTCATCCCTAAATTCTTTTTCATCTAAACGTCTTCTTAAATCTTTACGTTGTTGTTTTTTATGCATTAATGTCAAATTTGCTGTTTCCAAATCCTTCTCTGATAATAATAATTTATTCCTTGGTGCTGTACCAATAGTATCAGATATTGATAAACCTTTCATGAGCCTTGGTGCTGATTTCGATTTATTGAAACTTTTCCTACTTCTACTACTATTGTTCATGGTGCTATTCAACGTGTTATTCATACCACTTGCATTGCCATTAATTTTTGGCAATACACTGTTGTTATTGTTATTGCTATTATTGCTATTGTTTTTCATATCACTAATTGTTGTTTCAACATTGTTACTACTTTGTTGTTGTTGACTATTGCTGCCAAATAATGCTAGATTTTTAGCCGTAGTTGGTGCATTTTTCGTAAAACTAGCACTTGTTTTCATAGACATTCTTGCCCCTTTTTCGCCATCGAAAAAGAATTGCAAACGAAATCGATCGCCACGCAATATGCCTATACCTTTGAATACAATAGCAATCATGTTGCCCCCATCTTTCAATAATTCACCTATGTGTGATGTTATTTCACGATAAACTGTTTTAGCAACGTCTTTATTACATTTTGCTAGTTGTGCTAGTTTTGCAAAGTTTAAATCTTTTGTTGCCGTTTCTGGCGATTTACTTGCTTGTCTTGCTCTGAACTTGATTCCATATGTTTTTAAGAAATTATTTGCCATGATAAATTTTGGCTTCTTCAATTCTTTTTGAAATGATAACCGTGCAAAGTTAGGCAATACAATACCTTTATGCATTTTCGCGTTGGAACGCATACATTGAATTAAACCAGACCATATCGCATCATACGTACCACGTGTTAAACCACTTGGTATTGAATTATTCCCTTCCCCTAAAGTAATATCTGCACATTCCGTTAATAAATCATCAATCCTATACATTTTTGGTTTTGATTTTTACTGCTTCTTTTGTATCTAGCTATTGATATCAGATAACTTATATATATATATATATATATATCTGTCTGTATTGATATGAATATGGTTCTCAAAGTTGTTAGTCATTCTATACATCATAAATATAATTATTATATTCCAATAATAGCGGATGAACATAACAACAACAACAACAACGGATCAATAAAAAATTCACAACGTCACTATCACTGCTGAGTCAGTATAGTGCTATTTCAATATTAATCCAAGACCACTTGCTATATCCATACTAGCTATTGGCAAAAACCGCTATACCCTAATACTAACCTGGTGTATAGCAGCAGCTGTTTTTTTATTTTTTTTTTTTTTTTTTTTTTTTTTTTTTTTTATTTTTGCCACAGTTTGGTTGCCTGGGTTGCTTTGCTGGTTTTTTGATATTATTTATTATTATTATTATTATTATTATATATTACTCTTTTACTACAGCAACTACATATAATACTATTATTATTCATTCAAAAAAAAGAAATAAAAGTGTGATACAAGTGATGAAAGTGGCAAAGAGTACCGACACGATGTAGATACATGCATCGTGTGTAATCAACAACAATGTCGGCCTATTATGAAGATGGAAAAGAAATTATTGTCATCGATGATGTATCGTTCACATCGCCAACAGGAAATAATATGAAGACAAATGGAAGTAGTGCTAGTACTGATGCAAATAATAATTCAAGGGAGGAAGATACTAGTATAACACCAATACATATATCAAGTGATGAAGATAGTGATAATATAAATGATAGCGATGAATTTAAAGCCCCACCTGGAGCTATTATACAGATGGATAGTCAAAGTTCAGATGAAGATAATATTTTGGGGAATACAATTAGTCCAATGATATTACATTCGCAAGAAATAGTTGCTGATGATGATGATATATTTGCTGTGAAACAAATTTTTCCAACAACAATAAATGCAAAGAATATTTCACAAACAAGTAGCAACGACGAGGAGGAGGAAGAAGAAGAAGATCATAATAATAACAACAACAACAATCCAGGTATATTTATCAAGCCAAAAGCAAAAAAAGCTAGATTCAATCGAAATAGCGGCTCTACCACAACAACGACCACGACGACAACAACAACTAATACTTATGTTGATTTAAGTTTTAGTGACGAAGATGAAGATGTTGATTTAGACAAAAATAATAATAATAATAATAATAATAATAATAATGATGAAAATAATGAAAAATCAAATACGAAGAAGAATAAAACGATGGCAAAAACGAAGAAAAGAAAGAGCAGTAGTGAATCAGACGAAGGTGCTACTAAATTAAGTAAAAAAGAACTTGCAAAACGTAAGCGACAAGAAGCAAAGAAATTAGCTCGTGAGCAAAAAGAATTAGAGAAACAGAGAAAAAAATTAAAACGTCAAGAAACATTACGTGCCAATGGTAAATTTCAATTTGATGAAATTGTTGTTAATGTTGAAAATTCATTGTATGAATCTCCAATTGGTCAAAGTATCAGTAAGACTATTGAAGAGGAAGAAAAATATGGTAGTAAAATTGCTAATTTTAAAGTCATCAATAGCAACGATAACAGTTCAAATGCAACTAATAAATATGTTCGAAATTCTATTGAATGGACACATGAAATCCCTGGTAAACAATGTAGTGGTTTTGTTTGGACAGCTGTTGTTTATAGTGGCGATGATTTTTATGATTTTATAGTTGATTATAAAAAAAAATGGCAATTGAATCAAATCCATAATACATTATTATTTAAACTTGTTGAAGGATTGAGATTATATCAAAAACCTTGGATCACTGAGTTTAAAGAGAAAAGGGATCAATCGAATCATTTTGGTGTCAAATATGTTAAATCAAAACCGCGCATTTTGCTACTTGTTGCAGAATGGAGTAAATGTTTATCCAGTAGAAATAAAAAAAATCGAAAAAAAAATACCAACTTAATAACTGAAAGTGATGTCATGGCAATTTCCAATAAATTATATATTGAATATGATGTGGAAGTTCAGTGTTTTGATTCAATCGAACGTGTTGGAAAGGAATTGAAAGGTATTACACGTTATTTAGCTACAAAACCATATAATAAAGATAAAAACAGTTTAAGCTTTTTAAAGAAAGCACGAGTACCAATGACACAATCGTTTTTCAACGATTCAAAACGTGAATTACGACGAACATGGATGAGAATGTTAATGCAAATAAATGGTGTATCTGCAAAGAAAGCATTAAATATAACAAATAGTTATCCAACATTTAAAACTTTATATGATGAATATCATAATCACAATTTAACAGTAGATGAGCGAAAGAATTTATTATCAGGGATAATAAGTGACAATGGAAGGAGTAGCTATGCATTATCTTCACGTATTTTTACATTTATGACAGAGGATGATCATAAACATGTGTTGTAAAACGAGACGGAGAGAGAGAACGAGCACCACATAGGAAAGAGGTCCATTTGTATCCATATATTATACTCGTATTTTTGATACTACCTTGATACACACTGGTCTTCCGGTTAAAAAAATGATTATATGGTACGAATTCGTAAATAAAAATAATTTATACGTATTAAAATGAATACTCGTATATTATACTAACAGAACCAAATACGAGTAGAGAATTACTTGTACACAATTTAGCAGTCTTGAAGTTAAATTAAAGAGACAAATTTTCCTTTGCTTTACCATCAATGAACTTCAGGCACAACATGATGAATGCCAAAGCAACACCCTTGATGGTATCTACTTTTTAGAAGGTACAGGTGTTAATGAGGCAATTATTCAATTGCTGCTGTACCGAATATGCTGAAACAAGAGTACTTTCGTACGAAGCGTACAACTTAGACACGAGGGACATAAGTATCAATTATGTAATAGAGAGAGACGACATGTAGACTGGTAATACTTCCCTGGCTTCGTAGAAGAAGCACTTTGTCTAGATAAAAAATGTTTTCTTTTAAAATAACTTTTTAATTTTTTTTTTTTACGTGTGTGGTGTATATTTTTTTCAGAGTGTAAAAAAATTAACGAAAATAATTCCCTGTTTTGTAAAAAATCGTAATCCTCCCTCTCTCTATCATCATTAATTTCATTGAGGAATACATAATACATTCGTAATTAATATTATTATATTCGTACTATATATGATATGCGCGCGTGTAACCACAGATACAAAAAAATTATATAACATGTGAGTTTGTTTTCTCTCAATTATATATATATGCACACATATATATATTACATACGAATATTTACATATATATATTATACAAGTTCAGCCACAGTATATATATATATATATACATCTACTCTTTTTCACCGTTATAATACAAGCCTAAATGTTTTTTAAAATAATCATTCGTAGAGAAACTTATACCAACAGCTAATGGTCCTTTAATCCAATTCATGGTTAAACCTTTAAAAACACCACGAAAACCTTCAGCTCTATATATTAAATTAAGCGTCCCACCAATACTACTATATCTTATTCGGGAAGCAGGGCTATCTGCGAAAACAACACGTTCAGTTTGCATTCGTCTTCGAACCATATCCAATGGATATGATATACTTTGTGCAATTAAACCAGCTAATGAGCCAGATAACAATCGTTCCCACCATAATATTTCCCTACCACGAATTTCTTCCACATGCCCTTTAATACTATGAAAACCTAAAAATGCAAAGCCAGCATATGGTAATATACCAAGTAATGTTGGTTTAATACCACGAAAAAATGAATAGCTTCCACCTTCGTTTAAAATAGACCTGAATGTTTTAATAATTCCAATCCTTTCCCCTTTTGCACTCATTTGCACGGCCATACGTGCACGCATTAAATCTAACGGGTAAGTAAAAGCAACAGATGTTGCGCCTGCTAGTGCACCAGAAACTAAACGTTCCCCTTGGAGACGCCAATAATTTGATATTAGGGGATTATCGTTTTTAGAACGACTATTTTTTAAAAAGGACGAATATACATCAAACGAAAAAAATTGCATGCCTGCATATGGAAACACGCGCAATACACTTGCTGTGTTACCTCTCCATAATGCGGTTATTCCATCATGTTTTACTATTGCACCAATTTCACGTATTACATTTCCAAATGTAAATTTTTTTGTACTATTTACTTGAAACAATATTTTAACTCTATCTGCAGGTGCAACTGTTGTTTTTGCTACTATACCAGCAATACCACCTGATACAAATTTAATAAATAATTTACTATTGGTTTTATTCCCATCATCAACCCTCATATTTTGATTTATATATTGTTGACAGAGATTATTATTATTATTATTGTACAGAACCAAGAGAAAAAAAACAAAACAAAAATAGGAAACTAATATTGGTTGATTTATAGCCCCCAAGTGTATATTATTATTGATTTATAATATACGATGATGTGTGCAAAGTATAATTAATTTTCTATATATGTATTTTTATTTTATTTATGATGAATATAGATTGTATCTATTCTAGCAATATATTCCTTTGTTTCTTGGTATATGTTGATATATATATATATGTCTTGATAGAGATTCATATCAGTTCTAAAAAGCTATAAGTGTATGTGTAATAAATCTATATTTTTACATGTATTTGATGGAAGAACGAAGAATTGTTGTTGGAGGACGGAAGAAATGTTCTTCTTCTTGGTTCGACATGTAAATTCTGGTAATGCTGTGACATGCTATTAATATCAAATAGTGAAATAGCATTAGAAACCATAATTGGAATAACATTGCCCCTTCACGGCGTGGCCAAAACATTCAAATTTAGACATAGGAGTTTTGGTGTACTTGCACGGGAAAACTAGTAGTCTTTTATGTTTTTTCATTCATTTTCAATGCTATCCCATGCTAATTCATATAAAGTATGCCACTATATTTTCACGGTCCCTTGAATTTTGCTCTTGTAAAATGTAACGCTAACCTGATATTGCGGGTATTTATTTGTTACACCCTTTATAAGTACCAAGTTGGGGCAGTTTTACGGCCTATCTCCATGCTAAATTTAAAAAAAAAAGTAAAAATGAGGCGCATAGTGATGTATACCTGCTATTTTGCTAGGTCTCCGTTTATAAACTAACAGCCTACTTGAGTGTAAGACATGAGCTGGCTTACCTCACACTCATACGAAGTGACGCTTCTCTTGTTTCTATTTTAATAAGAAATATATATATATTGTCATTTGATAATTTGATTCGCATGCATGTAGCTTTCTATATATGAATATATGAGAATATATGTCCTTGAACATGTAGTTTGATCATTTATAATAACGTCTATCTTACAACCTATTGGGATGACGAGTGGATGAAGAGTTGTCGGTGGATTTATTAAGGTATATTGGAGAGATGTTGTTTGAACTTTTTCCAATGCTGTATAGTGTTATTATAATCATTAAAATATTGTTCATCACACACACATGTACAACTGCATATAACATACATATATATGTATTTTATGTACACTACCGTATAAATCATACTGATCAATCCACCCATCGTGTTCGTAAACCTTATATGGATTGAAAGGCAAGCCTAAATCTTCTTTTTCCTTTTTATTATTTTTACACCAATCCCAATACTCTTTTAGAGTCTTAATCCCCAAACCTTGCACTATCTCCTTACATTTTCTCATACGATACCCAATTCTTAGCAGTATAGGTAAATGCGCCACCTGGTTGTTTATTAAATCCACAAGTTCCAAATGTCCCTAACATTTCAACAATTAAAAATTCCATCAATTGTAAAACATCGCCAGCAACACCTGAATCACTAGGTGTTTTGAATGCAACAAATGTAAATGGCTTTTTCACTTTCCATAATGAACTCATCAACCGGTTCTCTTCATACCCATCAAGTATCTCTCTTCCTTTTACTGAACTTGATGACGTATAACCAACATACGGAAGTACAATCATTTCATTTTCGCCCCCACGGTTTTTGGTTTTCATTTTTCCATTTTCCAATTTTCCAGATTATCCAGGTTTTTTCCCGCGGTTCATCTTATATATTTTTTATAAAATTACATCATACGAGTACACAAAAACACTAAAGCCTGCAATCACCTTTGCTACGATCTTGTAACAATTTCCTTCGTCTTACATAATC
>JACLAC010012885.1_pt1 | contig 25030 bp, 18 predicted proteins | sample 8027881 | NCBI WGS metagenome assembly JACLAC01 (sample SAMN15725517, study PRJNA655200) | protist metagenome | isolation source: fluorescence activated cell sorting (FACS) single amplified genomes of... | place: Spain: Blaines Bay Microbial Observatory, Mediterranean Sea | collected 2016-01-19 | reverse complement strand
AAGGCATCAGCGACTCAGAAGACCAGTGCGAATGTACCGAACGGTCGAAAGCCATCAGTGTTAGGTTTTTTCGGCTAAAACTACGAGATCCAAACAGAGTCGTAAAAAAAGAAAACGGGGACAAACCGACATTCACTAGTAACATACCGGCGTTAGCTACCATCCAACAGGTAATACTTGCTAAACTCAACAATAAAATAGAAAATAAAATAACGACATGCGGAGACATTCCTACCCAGACCAGTAAAATTGAAAAGCTTAGGCTACTCAATAAAAAACCAACTACAGCTGATCGATGGGGTATTACTTCGCTTGGTAACTGGTGAGATTCCCGCGGGTTTATCGCTAACCGAAATACTGATATTAAGTGCCTACGACTCATCCACGCTAGGAAAACAACTAAAACAATATCAGCTCCTATGACTTGCTGTTGAGTTGAAACTCCCCTGACCGAAAAAGCAGAAAATACCACTTCCTGTAGCTTATAAAATAGGAAGAAGAACCACAGGCTAAAAGAGACATCTAACTGTAAAAAGTAGGTAATACCAATCACTGCTAGGTAAATACGGCCCCATAAAGGCCAACCTTGAACTAGGGCTGACCAAGGCTTTTCGGGAAACCAAGTGTTAAAACTATAAGAAAGTCTCAAATGAGGAATAGCTGGATTATATCGGTGTAGACCGTTCAAAACGTGAATTAGAATAGACACGAATAACCCTAGCCAAAATAATCGATGACGAAGGAGTCGGTTCAGAATTTGCCCCTTGCCTTCGGGTTGCGCGACCATTATTTTTGGAATCTGGACTAGTGGAAATGGATAGCGTTCTCTTTCTACCCACTGACGACGAATGATAACACTCCAAAAAATAATTATCAGGGAAAAACTAAGACTAATTGTTAACCAAAATGTAATAGGCTTCGCCCAAGTCCTCCAAGGAACCAAGCTCTCTCCAGCGTAAAAGTCTTGAACCGCCTGGATATCGGAAATATATGCCCAATCTGGTATGTTAGGAAGTAAAAGTGATTTCCACTCATTCTGATCGGTGGCATTATGCAAGGGAGCAACCAAGATCGGAAAAAGGAACTCCATCATTCCATATCCAGGTACGGCCGAAGCCACTGAAACCATAATCCAAATTATAACTAACTCTGCTTCTGAAAATGTCGTTACAACCTGGGTTTTTTGGATTAATGGATTAATTACCAAAACTAGTAAAGTTAGGAAAAAAAGCCCGCCTAGAGGCAAATGGTTGGCAATTAATTGACCTATACTGTTACCGTGGATGTAGCCCGCTACAGCACTTTGAAAGATAACCCACAACAAACCGATCAGAATGGCTCGAAGGGGCAGTTTAGAGTTTGGGATATATGTTTTAATCGGTAATTCTCTCTGCAGTTAAATGATTTATCGATCGCCGAAGAGCGAAGGAAGGAAAGGGTGTAGGATAGCGGGTTCGGCTAAAAGTATCTGTTGGCGAACGGTTAATTCAATACTTATGGGATCTTTTGCTTTTCTCGACGATAAATCCATTTTAAAATACAGTGTCCGTAGAGAAGTATTCAGTAATTATGGGCTCTTTGCCACTCAGAAGTTATGTGGGTCAGAGTCTCAGAAAATAATATTGCAGACCCAGCATGTACTGAAGAAATTACCAAATAACTAACATTTTCGTTTTGATTGAAGATTTATTGTGGCGATTTGCAGCTATTTTTATGGCTAACGAAAATATGATAAAACGCACTATGGTTAGAACCTGTATCAGCCAGATTCTACTCAATTACAACAAACCGGCTTTGAATTTCATTAACTCCAAAGGTATTGTCTCGACTGAGAATCATTGTATTGTGCAGCTTTACCGCAGTCAGTATGAAGAAGACGAAACCCATTCATCCACTTCTCACCTGAATCTTGTAAATTCAATCTGGGCGAAAGCAGCCACCTGACCATAAATCGTAGAACGGGCAAGATAACATGATGGTCAATCAGGTTGCAAAAGGTTTGCCCCAATCTAAAAACCTGATATTTCCACTGTAACTCCATTTATACTACCAAAATGAAATTATTGGGCGGTGGTGGGTCAGACTTGTTGGTCAATGAGTTCATTAAGTTGACTAATTTCACCAGTAGTCAAGGCGTTTTTTACCATCAAATAACCTTATAAATCGAACTGATACTATTGTTGCTCTTGGTCACTAATTACTCCCATCTCCAATCATAAAAACCAAGGTACATTTAACAATTAAACTCAATTACCAACCCAAATGGTTGTGCAAAAATTGGCGATTGTTCTTAGCACACTGTAGTGCATCGATACCACTATCTGGCAAGATGTCTTGTTCGACTGTTCCCCAACCATTATAATTCATGTTAATTAAAATGTTTTTAATGCTGTCCCAATCGATTGTGCCTTCTCCTAATGAAGGAAAAACTCCAGAAGCAACCCCGTCGAAATAGTCTCCTTGGCGATCTAAAACCTGTGTTCTTACACGATTGTCACACTCCTTAATATGCATATACCAAACACGATCCTTCCACTGGCTCAATACATCCACTGGGTTTCCTCCTCCATATGCTATATGAGCCATATCGAAGCAGAGACCCACGTAATTTGGGTCAGTTCGAGACAGCAAAGCTGTAATTTCAAAATCAGTTTCGAAGTAGCCTCCAACGTGTGGGTGGAGACAAGTTTTCAGGCCGTATTGTTCCCAAGCTAATTGAGCAAAAAGGTTGACATTATTGGCGACTTGATCCCAAGTTGTACTATCTAGACTATCTTGGTGGCGAATTTGCCCAGCTCTTTTGGCTCGATTTTCTTCCACAAATAGAGAATCCGAAAGTACAAGATATTCACATTTCATTTCTGACAAGACTTCGATGGTCTCTAAGGCTTCCATATATACCGTTTCGTCTTTTTTACCTTTCAGAAAATTGAAAATTATAAAGGCTGAAATTAAAGATAGGCTACGACTTGCGAGTTCATCAGTAAGTTGCGGAATATCGAATGGTAAATAACCATATGGTCCAAGTTCTGTACCGTGATACCCGGCTTTCCTTATTTGGTCCAGAACAACTTGGTAAGGTGGAACATTAGGTGTGTCCTTCATTAGGACTCCCCAAGATACAGGGGCTGTAGCGATTTGAATTTGCATCTGAAGAACTCCGAGCGTTCATGTATTAGAATTACCGCGGCCTATCACGCCTAGCATAGAACCGCAACGACCTTGAACTTCCACCCAATCTATTGTAGGGTAAGTAGGCTCAAAATTTAAAGGTTCACAAAATGAATTATATAGTTAAATCTGATGATGTAAATTGGCAACCTAAGTTTTTTCCCAATGAGCAGCAACAGTATGGCGAATTCAAACCACTGTGGCAAATACATGGAATGGAACAAATTGAGGTGAGAATCACAAAAATCCCCGCCCAAGGCACCCATACGAAATACCATACCCACACTAAAGAAGAAGAGTGGTTTTACGTACTAGAAGGCAGTTGTCATGTCAATATAGAAGGTCAATGGGAAAAAGTAGCTACTGGTGATTCTATTTATAAGCCACCCGGCATTTTTCATATCTTTCGGAATTTCGGCGACCAGCCTTGTGTGGTTATAATGCTTGGTACCAATATCGAAGGAAGCGATGTTTTGCGGACAAACGAGCCCGCACCACCAGTTGATCTTGATTAAATAAAATGACCATACTTCTGCAACTATTTCCCCATTTCTCGTAATGCATCTAAGCATTGTCTAGGTATTTCAAAACCCAATCCGTCTGGACCACCCTGTTCAACTACATACCATTCGGTATTTTGGTTATTTTCACAAAGATGAAAGATTTTCTCCCACTCGCCTTCTCCGCTACCGATTATGGAATTTTCCGGGTTACCGTACTCCCCCAAGTGTAACGATCGAGCTCTGTGTGGGAAAGCCTCTAATACGGCAACTGGGTCCTCTCCACCCCCCGCACAGTTTCTAGTATCTAACTGCATTATGACTTCTGGTTTAGTTAAAGAAAAGAGATGATTCCAAGCCGTTTTTCCTGAGACCTTTTGAAAATCAAAGCCGTGAGCATGATAACCTGTAAACATTCCTTCATCGGCTAATTGGTCGGCGGCTTGATCTAAAATCACTCCTAATTCTCTGATAGTATCCATACTACTCATTCGACTTTGATCTCCAGCTATGATAAGAAATCGATTACCCAGGGTTTGATTGAACTCGATGGTCCGAGTAAGGTTCTCACCCAACAAAGCCTGTGTACTTAGATGGATACCACAACAAGTTAGCCCGTTATCATCCAGAATTTGTCGAAGTTCTGTGCAAGAATAACCCATCCATTCTAGACTTTCACCGCCGTATCCCCAAGGTTCAACTGCTACGTAACCCATTTGATTAATTTCTTTCAAGGTGGCTGGCAGGTTTTTGGTACATTCACCACGAACTGAGAAAAGTTGAAGACCTATCGGAATTTTATTTTTTGTCATATTCTAACTCCCTTACTTTAGTGGGTTAAGACATAAGTAATAATGTTTACAGCCATGCGAGCTGCTTGTTGTCTAAGGTGAGGTGGATCATCAGGATGGATTTTTTTATCTTCTAAACCATCTCCAATGTCAGAACTGTAAGCATAAAAAACTACCAATCGTCCATCATGAAATAGACCGAAGCCCTGAGCTGGATCACCGTTATGTTGATGTATTTTGGGTAAGCCTTTTAGATCGTAAAAACAGTGATAGATTGGATGATCGTTGGGAATCGATTTTAACTGTTTTTTTGGAAAGACTTTTTTGATTTCACGACGGAAACTCGCGTCGAGACCATAGTCATCATTGACGAACAAGAAGCCGCCAGAACTGAGGTACTCTCGTAAAGACTTAGTTTCTGCAGTAGATAGCTGGATATTACCATGCCCAACTAAATATAAGAATGGATATCGGTAGAGGTTACGATCTGTCAATCGAACTACTACTCTTTGGTTAGATACATTCATACCTAGACGTTTTTTCAAAATTTTGAGCCAATTACTGACCGCAGTCTGATCTCCGTACCAGTCCCCCCCTCCACCGTAACGAATCTGGGCAATCTCAAATTTCTCGGCGTTAGGAGAAACAATCAAAACAAACACGAGTAGGAAAATAACGAAAATGTGAGTTAGCCTGTTCATAGACCTACAGGCTAATACCTAGCAATCCTCGGGTAACCTGAAAATCAGTATTACCGTAGCTATGAAGTTTTGGGATATACTCACGGGACGCCACACTCTGAATCAAAACAAGAAGCTGTTTAAACGAAATATCATTGTCAACGAAATCCAAGTCAGAACCGTACATCTCTATAGTCGGAAGGTGACTTGAAAATTGTAGAACGGGAATAATCGGATGAGATTGGATGGGTGTATTTATTACGTGAGCAATGACCAGATCAACACCGGTAGCACCAAGACCTGTTAGGGTTTCAACGGCTTGTCCAGTTTGTGTATCCATAATGTGAAGACCGGGCTTGATCTGGCACTCACCATACGAAAGTGTTTTTTTATCATGTTGACCATCTACTAACTCTACAAAAGCTTTAGTTTGGATGAATGTTGCATTGTCAGGAATGACAACTGTTCCGCCGGATTGGACTGCTATTTGTACTAATTGTATTAGTGAAATAACTGACTGTTCACTCATCGAGCCAAAAGACAACAAACCGATTTTCAGATTAGGCCAAGAACCTTCAGCTATTTGAGTTGGCATTTTTTGTTCTATTTTTTTCTCAAACCAATGCTCAACTTTTCTACTAACTGATTCGATACCGCCATCTAGCTGTACACTCGCCCACCCAAATCTATTTGTGTCCCACCCAACATTTTCTATGGATTGGCGTAGGTGGTCATTGTGTGTTTTTTCGCAACCATGCTCGAGTAAAACACCACAACCAACAGTTGGGTGAAGAAGATGACCGACTAATGTACGAGTAAACATTTTTTCGGATTGACCGGCCGAGACCCCACAACCTTCAGTATGAACTAAACCATGAAAACTAGAAATTCCTACTGACTGACCGAGGCGTTTATTATTGAGCTTTTTAGCAATCAAAGTGGAAATTTGACTTGAGCATAGGCTAGTGGGTAATACTAAGCCAATTTGGTTGGTACGAATTCCATCCTGAGTTTCAATACCCCGAAAACTAAATTGGTTAGCATCCTCAATCAAATCAGGCTTTTCAATAGGAATAATTGATAATGGTTTTCCATCTGGTTCACGAGTGTTTTGTAATTGGATCAATTTTGAATCATCAGTTTGTCGCCAATCTCGCCAGACCGAAATTTGAGAATGACCGGCTTTCTCGCCTATGCTCTTTTGACCACTTGCTACATTCAATGTTAAATCGAACAATTCTTGCCCCATTTGTTTCATTGATATACCATCTTGGTAACGGCCCGCATTAACATCCATATCATTTTGCAGCAATCTGTAACGATCGGTGGTAGTGACGATTTTGATCGTTGGTACAAAGGGGAAATTGGTAATAGAACCGTTACCAGTAACAAAGTAGATCATGTTGCAGCCAGAAGCTACTTGACCTGCAATACTCTCGAGGTCGTTGCCTGGACTATCCATGAAATAGTACCCAGCCTTATTCATCGGTTCGCCATAATCTATAACCGCATCCAATCGGACATCGGGATGCCGCTTCATTGCAGCTCCAATCGACTTAATGGCGATATTATACAACCCACGATAGAGATTGCCTCCAGAAGGGTTACCTTCTGCTGAGTGACCATGCCAGCTAGCTCTTTTCTGAAAGCTATTCTGTGTCTGCATGAATTTTTCCGCGACCTCCACGGATTTTACATTTTTCAATGCGTAGGGCTCAGCACCAATCAATTCGTCTGTTTCTGCTAAATTTGCACTTCCACCATAGCGAATAACTTCTTTAGCGGCATAGGCCGCCAAGGGGTTTCCTGAAACTCCAGAGAAAGCATCTGAGCCACCGCATTGCAACGCCAGCTTAAGATAGTCGACTGACTGTTTGGTACGTGGCGTTTGATTGACCTTAGGCATCCAATTTTCAATAGTTTGTTTTGCCTGAACTGCCTTCTGCTCAAAACCACCTTGGATGGACATAAACCGATGGGGCATAGACTGATGTTTACCTTCTCCTTCCATAAACTGTTGTACCATTCGATTATTAACGGATTCAGTTGAGTAATCGACCATCAGAAAGGCGCCAACATTGGAGTGAGTCGCAAAACCAGAGAGAGTACGTAAAAGTAACTGTAAGTTATTGGGTTGATGTAACTCCCCCCCCTCAGTGTGTGTTACCGCTACTACTCCATCTACGTTTGCGTATTTGGTAGTATCAAACTGATTAGCTACTTGTCGAGCGAAACTAGATGTCCGAGAAGTAGTACCAATAACCACAATATAGTTGCGAGTCCCAACACCTCTGCCACCATCTCGAACGAAGCCATTGAAATGGCGCATAGTCTCAGAAGGATTGATCTGGGAACCAACCTGAAAATCACCTTTGCTCAGGTCAAAGCTTGGAATGTCATCAATGAAGTTACAGCGATCTGGAAGATCAAATTCGAGGTGACGACCTTCTAAGGCTGCCAACATTTTTGGGTTACAAACATATTCACCAGCTTTTATAACAGATGTTGCTGTGCCAAAAGGTAGTCCCCAAGATAACAGATATTCACCTTCCTCAATGTTAGAAAAGGCAAATCGATGTCCTTCCAGTACAGTGTGTGAGATTGGGAATCTCCGCCCCTCGCACTGAATGCTTACTCCAGCATCGATGATTTTTGTAGCAATTGCCACATTGTCGCCATCGGCTGGTAATAAGGCAACTTCATCAAAATTAAAACTAATCATAAAATATTTTCAGTTAATCTACCATCTTTCAAGAGGTTAGAAAAACTAAGACTCCTTTTATATTTTATATTATGTTTAAACGATCTAACTAGCCGTTATGTGGTTGTTTACCTATACACTTCTAGGTATCTAAGGAAACATATTATCTCGAATGGATAAAATATATAAGGTAATCCTGATTTTTAGTTTGGGTAGACTACTGTAATATATAGATTTCCGTTGATGGTTACTTATCTTTATAGATCCGGCGAAAGGCATTAGGCATTTGAAAAAAAAGTCCGCCGGTTTCTGATGCTAAAAGGGTTTGAAAGTTATTGTTTTGAGTGGACACACCAAACACGAAAACTCGTATGGCTAAATCTTTACAGACTTGCAAAGCTTTATCTGGCGAATAGGTCCCAGTGGCTAGTTCATCTGTCATAACGACAACATATCGGGTAGATCCGGGGCGGAATTTGAACCGAGGCAATCCATCAACTACAGCATTAAGCAGTTGTTCATCACCTCCAAAGGGGTCAGTCAAGGCGACCTCGATATCACTTTCGCTCAAGGGACTATGTTTTCCTGAATCTAGAGTGAGTATTTCTGCTCCATCTATAACCCGAATAACATCGGTTGCTACGGCAAAACGGATTAGGCCAATATGGTAGTCAATAGGTAACAAGTCCATTTCCTGATAAAACTCGGTAATTCCATGCGATAGAGCTTGAGATTTTCCACTCATACTTCGGCTATAGTCAAACATCAACACAATATCTACCTTCCCTTCATTACTAGTTGATTCTGGTGAAGCATTAAATATATTCAATTGACTGTTTTTATATTCAACAGTATACGTTCGATCTATAGTTTGATCAAGAGTGATAGAACTCATTATGTCTGAATTGGCCAGATTCTGCTTGCTTACGTAGTACGGAGCTAGGTGATTATAAATTCTCCAACGATTTCTACCAACGCGTTTGAACTGAGCGTTATCAGCAAAAGTGATCCCACGTTTGTCGAATGCGTGTCGTACACTACGGAAAATTTGGTTGTCTATTTCCAAGTCACTTAGACTTTCTGAATTGGAAATTTGAAAATCAATTGAGGGGAGTTGCGTAGCTGAACGTCTAATTTCAGCCGAAATACGACGAAAGACATTGACTAGGCTTTCGTTAGATTTTCTATGTGCTGGCAGGCTACCAGTGGTAAAAGTACCACCTGGGATTTCTTGCCACAGCCCATTAGTTCTGCGAGCCAGCTGTTTTTGAAATGGCTCATCGAACCCGAGAACGTTGACTGATATATCCGATAGATCGTAGCCCAAGTTGATTTTGTCCTGTAAAACTTTTGCCATTTCAGGAGTTGCAGTTCCTGATGCTTCGTCAGTGACTAGGACCAGGTGCTTATCCGCATCTATTTGAAACTGAACTGAATCGAGAGAATAGAGTAGCGCATCTAGTGCATACTCGTCTCCACTCATTCCTATCTTTTGCATCCGATTTTTCAGGAGACCAACATCGGCACGCAGTGGTTCCACATTCATTGTTTTTTCGCCATGAAGGACACTAAATTCGATCATGCCCAGAAAATACTCCAGCACATGTTCATCATAAGTATCGGTCATAGCGTACAGGTGTGCCGCAACCTGTTGTATGTTATCTCGCATACTAGCACTAGTGTCTAGAAGAAAGACAACGTTTACTTTTCCTTTTTCGCTGGTTTCAACGATATGCTGAGCAATCTTTTGTAAGGCTTTAGCAAATGGGTTGTTACTTTCAATTTCCCCCTCGGCTCCAGTCCCATTTTTAGCAGGAAGCTCACCGATCATGCCGATATCGGCTGTTCCATCGGACTTGATAGATCCAGTAATACGATCATTATAGCTACGTACTCTTTGACGGAAATTTTGAATTTCTCCTTTGGCCGAATTTGTTAGCTTACTGATTGGCTTCGATAATGAAGATTTGTCTTGATCTAACATTCGGGAGGTACTCATTTCAACTAATTTATCATTTGAGTTTGTCGGGGATCTGAGCGCATTATAAACAAGAACTTCAGTCGAGGTTAGAACAGTCGTTTTGGTTTTATTATTGGCCGATTCCATTCGGATTGTTTGTGGGTGATATTCCGTTTCGCTAACTGTTCGGCGTGGGGTGATTAGTCTCCGATTAGGGACTGGAGCTCTGGGTTGTTGTTTTCTTATTTCACTTTCATCGATTGCCGTAATTATTTCAACATTAACCGCGTCAGGTTGTATTTGCCACAGACCCGTCTTAGGTAGAAACACAGAAAAGTTTATCAGTGATAGGTGTATAACCAGAGATATTAGTAGAAAATTGAAGGTGCGCCTTAACCTGACATGACCCCGACGCTCCATCAATTTATCGGTTTATCGATTTAGAGATAAAGGTAGGGTCGGTGAAAAGGGAAGCAGAACTACTCTACCAGATTTGCGCCCATCATTGGTTTCTACCTCCACGGTAGAACCTTGATCAGTATAGGCGTTTCGAATGTAACACATCGCAATAGTCTGACCGAAACTAATTGACTTAGTCGCACTGGTAATACGGCCTACGAGTTTTGATCCATCGAAGATTTGATCTCCTGGTTGTGGCGGTTGGTCGGCTTCGATCTCTAAGCCTCGCAACAACTTATTGGGATGTCCTCTGTACTTCATCCGAGCAACAATTTCCTGGCCAATATAGCATCCTTTATCAAAACTAATAGCTCGGTCTAACTCTGCTTCCAAAGGAATAATGGAATCATCTAGTTCCACTCCAAATTTTGGGATGCCAGCCTCAATGCGTAATATTTCCAGCGCTGACAAACCGACCGGTTGAATTTGGTATGATTGGCCTTTATCAAGTAATTTTTGCCACAATTCTGGTATTAAACTGGCTTTTTCAACAAGAAGGTTATAACCGACTTCCCCAGTTTCATTAGCTCGGACGCAAGTAACCCATTCTTGAGCCATTGATGACGAAATGTGAATCTGACGAACGATACTGTGATGCTCGTCCAAATCATCTAAGGAACAATCTAAGATGGATTCAGCTAACTCGGTTGATTTTGGACCGTTTATCGAAATTATCCCAGACTGATGTGTTAAATCAGTAATGGCAATATCTTCAGTGATTTGATATTTATCGAGTTCTGTATGAAGCAATTTTTTAGATTCTGAAGAAGTGGTCATCAAATCAATCTCATTTTCTGTAACAACTAGCTTCATATCAGAAATGATTTTGCCTCGATTAGTTAAGATCAGATTGTAGTTACCCTGTCCAACACTTAGCTCTTCGACCGCATTAGACACAATTCTATTGAGGTATATTGAACGATCCGGGCCGTTAACGCGTAACCTGCCTCTGTAGGAAAGGTCGCTAATGCCGATAGTAGACCGAACAGCGGTGATTTCATTCTTAGTGTTGGTGTAACAATCTACAGGTCTGTGCTGGTTCATTTGTATGTCTATTCTTCCAATTAAAAACAGCTACTATTGCCCAATTTAGCAATGACGATTATATCTGCCGCTCGAAGATTAAGTCAAATTATCTTGACGCAGTTTTTTTTTATTTGCTATTATTCTGCGTTCGTTTATTGAATAGAAAGCTAGATCCAATTTTCTGGAAATGCCCAGTTGATGTTTTTAGTTAAAAAAAAATTACGCTAATTTGATCAAAAGAGAGCAAAAAAATGATAGAAGTCAACAACTTGACCAAAAGATATGGGGCAACGTTAGCTGTTGATAGTGTCTCATTTTCTGCTGACAGTGGTGAAATAGTAGGCTTCATTGGACCAAATGGGGCTGGAAAAAGTACGACTATGCGTATTTTGACTTGTTACCTGCCAGCAGATGAAGGGAGCGCTACCGTCGGAGGGTTTGACGTTTTTTCTGAATCGATCGAGGTGAGAAAGAAGATTGGCTACCTGCCTGAGAGTACACCACTTTATACTGATATGGGAGTAATCGATTACCTCAAGTTTGTAGGGCAAATACAAGGGCTAAGTGGTCAGGAAGTAAAAAGCCGAGTAAGTGCGATGGTTGACATCTGTGGTTTGGAAAAGATGGTCCATAAAGATGTTGGCGAATTATCAAAAGGTTATCGCCAGAGAGTTGGCTTGGCTCAGGCATTAATTCATGACCCACCAGTTCTGATTTTGGATGAACCGACCTCCGGTCTTGATCCTTACCAAATTATCGAAATTCGTAATTTGATAAAGGAGTTTGGAAGGGAAAAAACGATTATTTTTAGTACTCATATCCTATCTCAAGTTGCAATAACTTGCGATAGGGTATTGATTATCAGTAATGGGAAACTAGTAGCAAATGGAACACCGGATGAGTTGCAGCAACGTACACAGGATAATCAATACTTGGAGGTTACCCTCGAAGGGGAGCAAACAGAAATTGAGACCCAATTCGATCAATCAGGGTTCATTCACAACTTTCAATTAACTCAAAATGTTGATAGCTCTGCTTTAGCCTACGAAATCACATCTGAAAAGGGACACAAAACGAGTGATGAAATTGCGCGTTTAGCTTACCAAAATCAGTGGGCCGTGGTATCAATACAACCGAAAGCGGTTAATTTAGAAGAAGTGTTTTTGAGACTGACAGAAAGTGAAACTCAATTGGAAGGAGCGAACTCATGAATAATACATTTGTCATTTTCAAGAAAGAGGCTGGCAGTTATTTCAATTCGGCAGTCGCTTATTTCAATATTATAGCATTTCTATCCGTTTCGGCTTGGCTATTCTTTTGGCTGGGGTTCTTTTTTGAAAGAGGACAAGCAGAAATGACTTATTTTTTTAGCCTAATGCCATGGTTATTTTTGTTTTTTATTCCTGCAATGACCATGCGACTATGGGCTGAAGAAAAAAAAATGGGAACCGTCGAGATGCTAATGACCTTACCAATTCGAAGTTATGAAGTAGTGTTAGGCAAATTTTTGGCTTGTTTCCTAATTTTGGTGCTGATGGTGGTGTTATCTTTTCCCTTACCGCTATCGCTTGGCTACTTGGGTAACCCAGATAATGGTCAAATTTTCACTAGCTACTTGGGGCTGATCTTGGTTGGAGCTGCTTACATTGCTATTGGTCTATGTGCTTCGACTTTCACCTCAGATCAAGTCATTGCTTTCGTCGTTGGTATCATTGTTAGTTTTACCATGCTGGTAATTGGTTTCGTTCCACAACTTCGAGACTTTGGATTGGCTTATCACTTCAACAGTATTACGCGAGGTGTGGTTGATTCAAGAGATTTGATCTACTATTTTTCAGTCATTGGTTTTTTTCTCTATCTCAGCGTATTGTCAGTTGAGAGTAAGCGTTGGAGGTAAGTAAATGTCAGCAAAAAGAAATCTTTTATACAGTACCAATACGTTGGCCTTGGCGATCGTATTGTTTGTCATTTTAGTCATAATTAATGGCCTTTCCAAAAAGGCTTTCAAACGCTTAGATCTAACAGAAAGTAAGCGATACACAATTTCGAAATCAACCAAGAAATTGCTGGGACAACTAGACGATATTGTACGTGTCGAAGCTTATTTTTCTGAGGCGCCGGATCAGGTAAAGTTAATAAAAGATGAAGTCAAGGATATGCTAGACGAATATGATGCTTTCGCCAGCGGCAACCTACAGATTGAATTTATTAACCCGACTGAAGATGATGATTTGAAACAAAAATTGAGGATGAAAGGCATCCCCGAAATTCAGGTTCAGGTCAGAGAAAAAGATAAAATTGAGGTGCGTAACGCCTATATGGGACTAGCTATTGTTTATGGCGACAAACAAGAAGTCATCCCAGTCATACAAAAAACCACTACCTTAGAATATGACCTAACTTCCGCAATTTTGAAGACGACTCGGAAAGAAGCGAAGACGGTTGGTTTTTTAGAAGGGCACGACGAAGTTGACATATATGGTCAAGGATTTGAAAATCTGAGGAGAGAATTGGGCAAACAGTACACTCTTCGCAAAATTGATGTAAGTGAAGGTAGTCCTATAGAAGGCGATGTCTCTACCTTGATAATAGCCGGACCTCAGAGCCCTCTACAAGCTAATGAGAAATACGAAATTGATCAATTCTTAATGAACGGTGGAAAAATAGTTTTTCTAGTGGATGCTGTTAAGATGGCACCGGGGTCAATTCAAGCCTCTCCATTGTCGACGGGCTTAACTGATCTTTTATCCCACTATGGTATACAATTGGGTAATAACCTAGTACAAGACATTTCGCATGACAACCTCACATACTCTCAGGGTGGGTTCATGACTATCACTCGACCCTACCCATTCTTTATCAAAGTACTCAAAAGTTACCAGTACTCAACGGGAAGTACCAGCGAAGGTTTTCCCGCTGATAGTGTCGCAACGAGCGGATTGGATAGTTTAGTTTTACCATGGAGTACTAGCTTGTCTGTCGTAGCTAAAGAGGGGATATCTACAACTATAATGGCTAAAACTAGTAACCAAGCCTGGACAGCTCAGGCACCATATAATCTTGATCCTACTCGTATGTTCACTCCACCTTCTTCTGTTAAGAATTCCTACCCTGTAGCCGTTCTTCTCGCAGGAGAATTCACGAGTTTTTATGCAGGCAAGGAAATTCCTAGTGCGAGCAATGAAGATGGAGAAGAAGATACTGAAAACAAGAATAAGGATCGAAAAACGGTAGAAAAGAGCCCACCGACCCAGATCGTTGTCGTCGGAACTTCCCAATTTTTGAGGCAGCCTCGTGTAGATGGTCTAACCTTCTTCCAGAATAGTATTGATTATATAACCCTAGGAAGTAGTTTGATCGGTATTCGCTCCAAACAGATCAGTGATCGTAGTTTCAAAACTGATCCTTCAACGTTTGCTCGTCTAACTATCAAAGTCCTTTGCATTGGTGCGATACCTCTACTGGTTGCCCTATTTGGACTCTTCCGCTTCTTTTCTAGAATGCGGGCAAAGCGGATGGTTGAGACTTACGGCCGAGTGTAACTTTCACCATAAGGAGAAAACAAATAATGAAATTGCAGCAACAACTGATAGGTTTTGTGTTCATAGTCGTTATTCTAGGGGCGATAGCGTTTTTTGTTAATAGGGGTGAGGAACAACAGAGCTATGAAAACCGGCAGTCAAAAGCAGAAAAGATGTTTCCTAATATCACCTCAGAAACCGCGGGAGATAAGGTGTTCCAAATTGAAATTACTACTGGTGGAGAAACTACGATCTTACATCAGTCAGGAACACAATGGTTAGTGTCCAATATGAATGATTATCCTGCGGACCAGGAGGAAGTTAAGACACTTTTGGAAAAAGTAGATAATCAGAAAGCACTTGATCTGGTTTCTAAGAATCCGGGTAAGCAAACTGAATTTGAGGTGGCTGCTGGGTCGGATGAATCCCCTTTAATTGGCGTTGAAGTCAAGCTAAAAGGAGAAGGAGAAAAACTATTAGCTCATTTCTTCGTCGGTAAAAACACACCCGATTTTTTCAATGCTTATATTCGTCAGCAGGGATCAGAGAAAGTTTATATTGCCTCTGATTTAAGTAAATCGAACTTTGATAAAGGTACTCGAACTTGGCGTAATCGAAAAATCTTTAGCTTTAACAAAGGGGATATTACTAATGTCTTAATAGAATTAGCAAACGAGGTCACCGAGATGAAAAGTGGGGATGATAACAAGTGGCAAATGATTCAGCCAGCAACCTCAGCAGTGAAACAAAACACACTGGATACCATCCTCGATAATATCAGTAAATTTGAGACTGATGATTTCGTTTCTGATGATTCAGATAGTTCATTTGAAGCAAAAGAAAAAATTACAGTGACGTTGAATGATGGCTCCAAGCGTATTCTGTTGGCTGCAACTGAAGTTGACGGCAAGCATTGGGTTAAGCGGTCCGACCAGGAGCAGCTATTCTCGATCTACAAATACAAATACAACCAACTATTCAAGCCCGCAGATGAACTGAAAGATGATTCTCCTCCTCCAACTTCCGATGAAGAAAAAATTACGCCCGGAGCAGGAGAAAGCGACGATAATGGATAGTTCGTCTGATGATTATTAAGGCCAAGCTGGTTGTTCCAGATAGCCGCACCGTTATTAAAAACGGTGCGGTTTTTTTTAGCCAATCCGAAGTGAAGCAAGTTGACACTTGGGAGAAAATATCGGCGAATGGTCTTACAAATAACATTTTAGACTTTGGGAATGCAGTTATTTTACCAGGCTGGGTTAATGCTCATACTCACTTAGAATTAACCAATTTAAGAAATATTGTTCAACGTAAAAAAAAATTTGTTGACTGGATTTGGCAAGTCGCAACTTCCAAAAAGCAAGAATCGTCTAGTTGGATATTGAAATCAATTCAAGACGGTTTAAAAATGAGTTGGAAATCTGGAACCACAACAATTGGTAATATTCATCAATCTTTGGACGGTTTGCAAGCTTTCAAATCTACGCCTTTGCGAACGACTGTTTTTTACGAAACACTCGGGTTTAATACGAAATTAGAAACAACGTACATAGATCGATTAGAAAATTTGATTAATCAATCTTTACCAGCTACAAAACTGTACCAACCAGCTATTTCTCCGCACGCTCCTTACTCAACGAGTCCTTATCGTTATAGGCATAGCTTGGATGTTGCCCAAAAATATGGGTTTCATTTATCGACACATATTTCAGAGACTCAGGCTGAAATAGAGTTTCTGAAAACAGGGAGAGGAGATTTTGCTCACCTGCTGGAAAAGCTTGGTATTCCTTATCATGCTTGGCAACCACCGCAAGTAACACCAATTAGTTATTTAGATCAGTTGGGGATTTTAAAGATGGGACCTCAGCTGGTACATTGTAACTATCTTTCAGACGAGGATATTAGTTGCATAGCCCAAACAGGTTCGAGTGTCGTGTTCTGCCCGGGAAGCCACCAATACTTTTTTCATACCAATTACCCTCTGGAACAGCTGATTAGAGCAGGCATTAGCATTGCAATTGGAACTGACAGCTTAGCTAGTAATTGGTCCCTGGATATGCGAGATGAACTCCGTAGGCTGTTAGGATTTGGGGCTAATTACTTATCAGGTGAATCTATCCTTGACATGCTAACAATCAATGGTGCCAAATCCTTGGGATGGTCAAAAGTTGGACGATTAAAGAAGGGGTGGCAAGCGGATTTAGTTGCTATCAGTTTGCCATCAACTACGATTGAAACAATTGATGATATTTTAAGACAAATAGCGCAACCCAACGCACAAAATTTACTCACTGTGGTCGCCGGTGAGATTATCTACCAGCACAATTAGGTCGAAACCATAGTCTTTTGGGTAATGGTATGTCGGAAATCTTCTGTTGAATTACGAGCGAGCCTAACCGAATTAAGATGACCTCGCAATTAGGTGTTTCTGAAAGGTACCCCCTGTTTTACAGTTTCTATCTTAAACGAATAGAAATTCAATCTAAACAGGATTGATAGTAAGGGCTAGTGATGTGACAATCAACATTATTTGGTCGAAGTAGATCATATTTACCACTAAAAGTATAACTACAGTGATGTGGTGGATTAAAATCATACCACCAATGACGTGAACCTAATCCCTTCAAACTATCGTTAGTTTTCGCCTCAACGATAGTTTGAAGAAGGTATCATCGAGGCAATTATTTATTGGTTGCAAGAGTAAGTGGTTTTCAGTTATATTACCTTTAACAGGCATCCCCACCTGGGGGTTGGGACTTTTGGCAAACAAACACACACACACACATACTAAAGGCGTTATTAACCGGCTAGCACGAGTCGAAGGTCATGTCCGTAGCATTAAAGAAATGGTCATAAGTGGGCGTGATTGCTCAGAAATTTTAATTCAGTTAGCTGCAGTTGAGTCTGCTTTGCGGAGAACAGGAAAACTAATCCTTGAGGATCATCTAGAGCATTGCATCACAGATGCAATTAATGACGGAGATCAAAAAGAGGCATTGGCTAATTTCAAGGATGCGTTAACTAAATTTATTCGGTAGATAAGTCAAACCACTAAACTGACGCGCAGACAGAGGAAGTAGAATGATCCACGACCACGACCACGACCATCATCATCACGACCATGACCATCATCATCACGACCATGACCATCATCATCACGACCATGATGACCGAACAACCAAAATTGTTTCGGCTATCATTGTCACCTTGTTGATTTTAGGGTTTGTTGCTTGGAAGTATGGTCTTTTTTAATTTGAGGAGATCGCTCAATGCACGAAGGCGGACACGGAATTCTTGATAACCAGAATAAGCCAAAGACACTATTCCAAACTGTTAGTAAATTTATTCCTCCCCTATTTCTACTAATCTTCATTATTTTATCGATAGTTCAGAATTGGTCCCTAATCCAAGCGGATCTTCTCAATCATGGTCCCGATGAGAATGGGTCAGGAGACTCAGTAAGAAAATGGTTTCAATTAGATTTAGCCTTGATTCCTATGTTGCTTGGAGGAAGTATGATTACCTATACAACACTAGTTTCCATGATTGGAAAGCGACAAATTACTGCAGGTTTGTTGGTTGTAATAGCTCTTGTTGCCTCTGCACTCACAGAGGAATATCTGGCTGGCGCTATTGCCGCTTTCATTATGATTAGCGGTGAATTTTTGGAAGATTTAACGCTAACTAAGACACGTAATGCAGTTCAGTCTCTCATCAAGTTAGTTCCAGAAACTGCTTGGTGTCAGTCAACAGATGATGGAAATAACGATTGGGTACAAGTTCCACTGAAAAAAGTCAAACTTTCTGATCGGGTTTTGGTAAAGGCTGGTGAGCGTATCCCCGTCGATGGTGAGATACTATCTGGTGAAGCTGCCATTGATGAATCTAGCTTAACAGGTGAATCCTTGCCGGTTGATAAAAGTTCTGCCGACTTAGTTTTTGCTGGAACTATTAACCGCGACGGTGCTATCGAGGTAAAAGTCACTAAAATTGGTCGCAACACAGCAATTGGTCGTATCATCCAAGTGGTCTTTCAAGCTCAACAAAACAAGGGAGAAACCCAAAGAGTCGCTGACGAATTTGCTCGTTATTTCACTCCGCTAATTCTGGCCATTGCTACCATCGTCTGGTTTCTGACTGATGGTAATGTCACCAATGTGACCGCAGTTTTGTTAATTGCTTGTCCCTGTGCGTTAGTTTTGGCCACACCAACTGCCGTTGTAGCTAGTGTGGGTAATGCTGCAAAAAAAGGCATTTTGATTAAAGGCGGCACCATGGTTGAGGCGGTAGGTCAAGTCGATACCGTCTGTCTGGACAAAACAGGTACATTGACAAAAGGACAACCGGCTGTTGTAGCTTTAGAAACATTTGGTCTAGTCAGTGAAGAAGAGGTCTTACAGCTTGCACTGTCAGCTGAAATGCGTTCTGAGCACCCGATAGCTCAGGCGATTACAAGTTTTAGTCGGCAGGCGGGGGCTGAGTATCAGGCTGAAGGTAATAACATCCAACCACTTCCCGTAACTGAATTTGAAATAATATTTGGCCTTGGAATCAAAGTGAAATTAGAATCAGGAGACGACGTATGGGTGGGCAACTGGCGACTACTGGCTCAAGAAGGTATTCAATCTCATCCTTTGGCTGACAAGTTCTTGTCTCAGCAAGAATCAGCTGGTCGGACAGCGTTATTGGTTGCTAAGAATGAGCTCATTTTGGGAGGTGTCGCAGTTGCTGATACGCTGAGAACAGAAGCTAAGGAGATGATTACCAGTCTTCGTCAGAGCGGGATTCAAAACATTGTGATGTTGACCGGGGATAACCAGACTACAGCTAATACAATTGCAGAAGAAGTTGGCATCGATTCAGATTCAGTACGCGCACAACTTTTACCAGAGGAAAAATTAGACTATATTCGTCAGTTGCAATCCGAGAATCAGAAAGTGGCAATGATTGGTGATGGTGTTAACGATGCCCCAGCTCTAATGGTAGCTGAGGTTGGTGTTGCCATGGGAGCTATTGGTACTGATGTTGCAATAGAATCAGCTGGTATTGTGTTGATGGGAAATGATTTACGTTTGTTGAATCATGTTATTGGTTTAAGTCGAAAATCACTTCGTTTAATCAAGCAAAACATTATTTTCTTTGCTGTTGGCATGAATATCGTTGGCATCGCCTTCGCAGGTAGTGGATTGCTTAATCCTATCATGGCTGCAGTAGTTCATAATATTTCGTCTGCGTTTGTCGTCATTAATTCTTCACGTTTATTGGGATTTGGTCGGACTGGAAACAGTGCTGTCAGTCAAGAGAATTAGTGATAGATATCAGCGACAGGCTGTCGATGTCCTATCATCCTTGCTCCGTTTTAGAACAGTGGGGGACAGCTCAACTGTCTATCATGAGGCCGTTTCTTATTTAGATAGAACTGCCAGGCAAATGGGGTTAACATCTCAAATTATGTATCCCTCCACTAGCCGGCCATTACTGGTTATTAAACTTGATGGACAATCAAAAGAAACATTGTTGTTGTTAAGTCATTTAGATGTAGCACGAGTCAGTAACGTTAGTCATTGGCAATACCCACCTTTTGGTGGGTATTTGGCTCAAGGTGCAATTTGGGGCCGTGGCGCTGTCGATTGTAAAGGTTTAGTGGTTGTTTGGTTGACTATTCTAAGGTGGTTGCAAGAGTATCGAAAAAGACTAAAGACGAGCATTATTTTTTTGGTCACAACTGATGAAGAATTAGGTACAGGCGATAGTCTTCGATGGGTGGTTGAACGTCTATCTACTAAAAAGTATATAAGTTGTGCTTTGAACGAAGGGGGTGGTTATCCTATCCAATTTGGCCAGAAGAGTTTTTTAACCTGTCAAGTCGGTGAAAAAGGCCATTCTCTATTTTTCACGACTGAACAAGATAAAATCAAGAAAATTGGGCCAAAGAAAAGAGATAAAGTAATTCATCTTTCTCAGCCATTATCCGCAGTATCTCATCACTTAGTAAAGATGCTGCTCCCACCATTATTTACTCAATTCAGTCCTAGATTACTGACAGCAATACTATCTTGGCAACAGAGGAACTCTCCTCAGCAGTTAGATCTCACACAATTATTTTTCCATCAGGCAACTATTCATTCTGGCCAAGACTCATTATTTCTCGACTTCAGATTTTTACCAGACAATATACGATCCATTGAAGAAACCCACCAAAACTTGCAAAATCGGCTACGCTTGCAAGGTATCCGATGGATACTACAACACTGTTCTCCTAGCACGTCATCTCCGATTCACCATTCACTGTACCATTGCATACACACGACAATAAAGTCTATCTGTCCTCAGTTTAATGTGATTCCGCATATAACCCCAGGCTATTCGGACAGTCGAGTTCTAAGACTAATGGGAATTCCAGTTTTTGGCTTTTTTCCCCTGATTACAGGAACTCCAATCACTAATATTCACTCTGATGATGAACATCTGAAAACTTCCGATCTTTATTATGCTATCGAAATTTTATTGGAAATTATTTTGCGCGTAACGTCAACTCCTACTGCGGGTTTGCTTTAGCTCTACCGTTTTGGTTATAATTCACACAAGAGTTGTATGGTTGAACTAATAAATTTTGTTTAGATCGACGTGTTCTCCATAAAAAAACAGACCTCCGCAGCCGTTCGCTTCTTGGTTACTTACTTCCTATTAGGTGTATTAATACTACTCTTAGCATTCTTCTACTACACTAGACAAGTACTGAAACTCAACCAGGATTTAGAAGCACAAGTAGAGTCTCTGGCTAGTTTGGCCGCAGAAATACCAGAACTTAGTGACAGTGGATTGCAAAGCAGACTTAACCAGATTGTGAAGCAATCAACTCAGGTGGGTCGTTTATCCTTCGTTATTACCGATGCTGAAGAGCAAAAAGTGGTTATTGCTAAGGGAATAGATCCAGAAATTGAACGAAAGTTACAAGCTGAGCCCCCGATTAGACTCAATTCAGAGGAACTGCTCCTAATTGAGTCTACAGTGGAGCGTATGCGACGGAAAGGTATTCGTCGTTCGATACGGTACCTTGTGGAAGATCGGGAAATCTACGGTTACTTGTATCACGGTGTGTCGGATTCTGCGGCAATTGAGCAGATCCCCTTCGTTTTTACTGATGCAAACAATAAGCCGAAGAAATGGCAACGTTGGGAGGGATTAGTAACTTCCGCCAGTTCGTCAGAAGATCAGCTGTCCCAAGCTAAGATGTTGGTTCGTAGCGCGACTGCACAGAACCATGTTATTCCCTTGCAAACAACGCCGAATTGGCAAAAAGGCTATTTTTACTACGAAAAAAAGCCATATTACGGTCTAATGATTATGCCCGTCGTTTTGGTTACGGTGTTTTTGACCTTTTCTCTGGTTGGATTTATATCTTATCGCAGAATTAAAACATATGAGCAATCTGCAATTTGGACGGGGCTCGCAAAAGAAACGGCACACCAACTAGGAACTCCTATTTCTTCATTGATTGGTTGGGTCGACTTTATTATTGACCGTGAAGGTAATAAATCAGATCCACTTCTGGGTAGAACTTATAAAAATATGCAGAAGGACCTCAATCGTTTACAGCAGATCGCCCGTCGATTTAGTAAGATAGGTTCACTCCCTCAGAAAGAATGGGTTGATGTCAACTGGGTAGTCAGCGAGGTCGTTACCTACTTTCGGGCCCGTCTGCCAAAAAGCAAGGAAGTTAACCTAAATGTTGACTATGGAGGGTTACCACAAATTAAAGCCAATTCGGAATTACTACAGTGGGTCTTTGAGAATCTGATCCGGAATTCCATTGACGCAATGGATAAAACGGTAGGTCAAATAAATCTAAGACTGGCGTATGATTCAACAAAGCGTCTTATTAATATCTTATACAGCGATAATGGTAAAGGTATTGGGCGTAAGGATCGACGGAAAATCTTTAACCCTGGTATGACGACTAAAAACCATGGCTGGGGGCTGGGTCTTACATTAGCAAAGCGAATAATTGAAGAGTATCATAATGGTCGAATTCGTTTATTACATACCAGTACTAGTGGTACCACTTTTGAAATCCAGATTCCAGTTTCTCAGTCGAAATAACACTCATTCCCTAGGTGAATTGCCCAATCGAAATGAAAGGGGACAACATTAGAAATATTAACCATAGTACTTCAGCGCCAATTCATAACATCTTATGGGTTGATGATGAGATTGACGTTCTCGAGCCACATATTCTCTATCTCAGAGAGAAATCTTTTCAAGTCACCCCCGTAACAAATGGTTCTGATGCTCTTACTTTGCTTGACCAATACCACTACGATGCGGTCATCTTGGACCAGATGATGCCCGGCTTAGATGGTATTTCTACGCTTGACCGATTGAGACAAATTGACACTACAATTCCCGTCATTATGTTGACGCAAATCCAAGATGAACCATTAGTTGATGAGGCTTTGTCAAAGCGCGTGGCTGACTTCCTTATTAAGCCGATTGGCGGAGTGCAGATTGCCTCAACGCTAAAGCGAATCTTACATCGTACGAAAATTATTGAAGAACAAATCCCTCAGTCTTATACCGATGATTTCAATGATATTCATAATTTAATTAACAATCAGCCTGATTGGAAAGAGTGGGTAAAGGTTTACCAAAAAATCACTACTTGGGATCTCGAGTTCGATCCTCTTAGCAGAACCGGATTAGAAGAGACTCATCAGGCTCTCAAAAAAGAGATTAACACCAAATTTTCTGACTACGTAGAAAACAATTACCCGGAGTGGTTAAAAGGAAAAGGTGGGCCGTTATTATCAGTCGATGTCTTAGACCATTATGTTCTTCCTTACTTAAGAGAGGAAAAACCTGTTCACTTTATCGTCGTCGACTGCTTACGCTTGGATCATTGGTTGACTATTGAACCCTTGCTTCAACCCTACTTTTACATTGACCTTAACTGCTATTATTCAATTTTACCAAGTGCTACACTCTACTCGAGAAATGCACTGTTTAGTGGGCTTTTCCCTTCCCAATTGGCGGATCGTTTCCCTGAATTTTGGCAAGAGGGGGCTGATGGCGAGACCAGTACCAATCGTTATGAGCGACAACTCTTACAGTGGAAAATCCAAGAGGAAGGACTTCAACTTAAACCTGGATTAAGATATTTCAAAATTTTTGATGCCAAAGGTGGCAACGAGTTTATTCGACAAGCCACTACTTTTGATCAGATTACACTGTCTGCACTAGTAGTGAATTTTATCGATATTTTAACACATCAACGTTCTGAATCAGACTTGTTACAGCAAATTGCGCCTGACCAATCTGCTTTTTGCTCATTGGTCAAATCGTGGTTTTCGCATTCCGCGTTGTTTGAAATCCTGAAGATTATTGCAAAGCAGGACGCTGTCGTGATACTAACTTCTGACCATGGTTCTGTTCTCTGTAACCGGCCGGCACGCGCGTTTGGTAATCGGGAAACATCGACTAGTTTACGCTTCAAAGTTGGCAATAACCTAGGGTGTGATCGTAGTCAAAGTCTCTATATTGATGACCCAAAACAGTACAAATTGCCGACAGGAAATTTGGGGAAAAACTATATTATTGCAAAAGAAGATTACTACTTTGTATATCCGAATCAGTACAATGAATATACAAGGCAGTTTCGAGGTGGATTTCAACATGGTGGTATATCGCCAGGGGAGCTGATTATACCTATTGCGACCATGACACCTCGCGGAAACAGCTAACGAGACTTATTAGTTCAAACAAAATGGATCAGAAATTAATGTGTTCGTCAGACCGATGCAGATGACCGATTGACTACTCGTTGTCTCCAAGAAGCAACTGGAGGCTAAAATGGAAAAAGAAATCATCATTGCTGATGATGAGTATGAAATTCGATGTGCAATTTTGGAGGATGGTGTTCTCAATGAAATTCATATAGAACGACACAACCAAGAGCTAGTTTTAGGCAATGTATATAAGGGGTCAGTTCGCAATGTTCTACCCGGAATGCAAATTGCCTTTGTCGAAATTGGCCTTGAGAAACATGCTTTTTTGCATGCTTCTGACTTGCATCATGACTTTGAGGAAGACTCTGAAGATAACAATAGCGATGACTCAGATAAAATTTATTTGAATAAGGGAACCACTGACCCACCGCCTGCACCCAAATCAAAACAGAATAGGGGGCGTCCACGGCGTAGGCATGTTGCGATTGGCGATGTT
>JACLAC010012324.1_pt1 | contig 25036 bp, 26 predicted proteins | sample 8027881 | NCBI WGS metagenome assembly JACLAC01 (sample SAMN15725517, study PRJNA655200) | protist metagenome | isolation source: fluorescence activated cell sorting (FACS) single amplified genomes of... | place: Spain: Blaines Bay Microbial Observatory, Mediterranean Sea | collected 2016-01-19 | reverse complement strand
CTGGACAGAGGAGTTTAATTGATTCTATGGAATGGAATCCTGTTCAAGGAAATTTGATCATGGTCCTTAATCGTGATGGGAGGGGAGATCCTATTTTTCTAGAGACTGAGGCGTCTTGGATATGGCATTCACCGAACGCATATGATTTCGACGATACAATCATCGCTGATTTTGTAGGCTACCAAAATCCAAATCACTTTTTAGGAGAAGAAGCTAATTTACGTATGATAACTCAAGGCGAACTAGTTGAAAATCATTACAAAGGTGAAATACGACGATACGTTATTGATTTAGTTAAAAAATCAATCAAGCAAACATTAGTTGATTCTGAGCAAAATGAATTCCCAATTGTCAATCCTAGTCATAGTTGTCATGAACATCGTTTTGGATATTTTGTTTCGGGGGGAACCGTATCCACAGGATCTAGAGTAAAAAAAGTTGATTTTAAAACTGGAAAAACGACAAGATTTGATTTTGGTCAAGGTCTTTATTGTGGTGAGGCTATTTTTGCTCCTAAACTCAGATTTCTTTATGAAACAGGTTCCGGCAACGAACCTGGATGGCTCTTGACACAAGTATACAACGGACACACTCGCAAAACCTTTATGGCGATTCTGGACGCTGATCAGTTGGAGAATGGACCAGTCTGCACAATCCATAATACACATCATGTCCCCATTAGTTTTTATGGTTGGTGGAAAGGAGTGTCATGAGTGTAAGGTTTTTAGAAATGATCTTCATGGTATTTAACCTAAATTATGTACAGGCAATGCCACAATGGTTACTTGTCTAGCTTCCTACCGCCACGCAGCAGATTTCATCTCTTTGAAGATTTGCTCATGGACGCACAACCCAATCTCTTAAGCTGATCGAACAAAGATTAGCTTACACCTTTGTAAGTCATAAACACCTTCACTCCCTCCTTAGTTACGAAATGCTTTACCAACGACAATTGTCCGCCCTGTTACTTCCGTTAATGATGTCCTTGAGTGCTTGTATCGATTCTCACGGACTGGCAAAGAATCACCCTGCCCATCACACAGAAGATGGTTTTCAAAATAATTATCTTCCACCTGAGAGGATGACCAAAAGCTTTTCCAAATTATGGCGCTGGCATCAAAATCGGATCGAACAAGAACCCGTTCAATTTGAATTGATTAAGCCAGACGCTGATTTCCTCAGAGAAAACCGAACGGTCCCAACACTGACATGGATTGGACATTTGACATTCCTCTGGCAATATCAAGGGATCAATTTGATTACAGCCCCCCATCTGACTCAACGAGCATCGCCAGTAAATTTTTTGTGACCACAGAGACTGGTGGAACCAGGATTATCTCTAACGGACCTTCCTGTCATTGATATCGTCATTATCTCACACAACCACTATGACCATTTAGACCGGAAAACTGTATCGGCTTTGGTAGAACAACAGCCAGCAAATCCACCTCTCTTTTTGGTGCCACTAGGTTTGAAAGATTGGTTTGCTGATATTGATATCAACGAAAAAGTGATCGAACTTGATTGGTGGCAAAGTCATAGAGTTGGTGACTGGCAGTTGAACGCTGTACCTGTGCAGCACTGGAGTCGCAGAGGACTATTCGATACCAACAAGACACTTTGGGCCGGTTGGGTAATAGAGGCGCCTGAACAGAAGATGTTTTTCGCTGGTGACACGGGTTATTCTCAGGACTTTAAAGACATTGGTGAACGCTTTGGAAGTATGGATATCTCCTTAATTCCGATTGGGGCATATGCTCCGAGATGGTTTATGCAAGACATGCATGTCGATCCAGATGAAGCTGTTCAAATTCATCAGGACGTTCAAAGCAGATTTTCTGTTGGCATGCATTGGGGAACTTTCTTGAATCTAACCGACGAACCGTTACTGGAACCATCACAACGGCTGAAAGAAGTCTTGACTGAGAGAAATTTGAGTCCAGATAGCTTTATCACACTAAAACACGGCCAAACCTTGAGACTCTGAACGATCGAAATCATGGGTAATGTGGAGGTTCTGCGTCGTGAGATTGGTGTACTGGGAGCTATTTTTCTTGGCCTAACGTGAGTTTGGGATAAGCCCTAGGCGCACACGAGTTGCTTATGGGCGTTGAGAATTTCCTGCTCCTCTCGAGTCCATGAGAGTGCCGGACGTTTTTCCTGCCTAGTGTAGGCGATCAACCCAGCGATCAGGTGGACGAATGTGTTGATGGGGCTTCGGTGTCTGGAGTGCTCAATCTGGAAGACGTTTTTGAGTTGATCATTGACGGTTTCAATCAGGGGCCTCTTCCTGATAAGGATTTGGGGTTGGCGCAGTTGCGTCGTTTAGACAAATGAAGTAGTCTCTGAAATTTGGAAAACTAAAGATGCAATGTCCTCACTGTGCTCATCCTGACTCCATTCGCTATGGTACCAGCCGTGGTGTCCAACGCTAACGTTGTCAAGCCTGCCGACGAATCTTTCAAACGCTACAACGCGGCAAAGATCTAGCCCTTAAGAGGCCCAACTCTATCTAGAAGGGATGGTGATGCGAGCTACCGGCAGGGTTCTCGGAATCCATCACAAGACGGTCTCTCGCTGGTTGGTGCAAGCTGCCCAAGCACTCCCAGCAAACTCATCACAGACCCAAGCCTGCTCCTTCATCGAAATCGATGAGCTCTGCACTTTCATCGCTAAAAAAAGTACCAATGTTGGCTCTGGCTAGCGGTGGACTCCATTTTTGGCAAGGTCCTCGGCTTTGTCTGTGGAAGAAGGATGATCAAAACCGGTAAGGTCCTTTGGCAGCAGATCAAGCACCTGCCGACGATAGGCTATGGTACGGACATGCTGAAGGCCTACGAGAATTTTATCCCACACGCCAAGCATTACGCGGGAAAGACCTTCACCACACAAATCGAATCACTCAACTGCTGACTGAGGCATTATCTAGCCAGGCTCCATCGTAAAACACTTTGATGTAGCAAATCCAAAACGATGTGGGAAGTTTCTTTGAAACTGCTCATCCAGAAGCTAAACAACCCTTAAGCCCCAACGCAGGATCAGAACGAAGGATCAGGTGGGTGATGGTGGTACTGTTACAAAAGGCACTTTTCCAGGAGGCTGAGCAGTATTATTTGGAATCTGAGCAAACATACGCCAGAGTACCAAGCTAGTTAAGGCTGCAGCAATCGTCAGGGACCATTCCAACCCGATCCAGTCGGCTGTGGTCCCGACTAACAAAGCACTGATAGCGGGCCCTCCCCGAAGGACTAAACCATAAAGACCCAGCAGACGTCCCCGGAACTGTGATTCTACCTCCAACTGCAGCATGGTCTGAGTTGAGATGCCACTTACCATCAGCAACAAACCGCATCCTGCTACGACGACCACAGCAAGCACAAACGATGGACTCCACGAGAGAATGGCTAGTAGCAAACACAATCCCCACGTAGAAAATCGGAAAATCCTTGGTAGCGCTTCGTAAGGTTGCTGACTCATCCAGATGCTACCAGTAACGGCACCAAGTCCCAACCCAGAAGAGAGCATTGCTAGTCCCTCTACCCCTTAAACAGTAGATCTGAGACGCCTGGTAGTAGTTCTGCAAGTTGCCGAACACCAAGGCAGAGTACGACAAAAACTGCTAACCAAGGGCCGAGCAACGGATGTTGGCGAGCGTAGTGCAAACCTGCGCGAATGCTTTGAATCAGGCTTGTTGGTGCAGTTTGACGTACCTGCTCCACGTGCTTTTCCTGAATCTTGAGATACCACAGTATTCCCCAGAACTAGCAGTAGCCAGTAGCGCTACAGCCCAATAAATGGTTGGATTCAGCCATACGAGCCCCGCTCCTGCCAGTATGGGCCCAAGAAATCTTGCCAGGTTGAAGATGATTGCGTTGAGTGAAATAGCGGATGTCAGGTGCTGGCGAGGTACCATTGAAGAGATCAGCACCATCCGTGAAGGCTGAGCAAAGCTCGTGACTAACCCCTGTATCACGACCAGACCAATTAAAACAGGTAGGGTTAGCAAATCATTGAGCAACAGTATGCAGAAGAGCAAGGCCTGGAGGAAAATCAGTCCCTGAGTAATTCGAAGTAGCTTGATGCGACTATAACGGTCTGCAAAGACTCCTGCTACAGGAGTCAGCAGCAGGGAGGGCGCCAGTTCAGCCATTGAAATCGCTCCCAGCCAGAAACCAGAATGTGTCATCTCCCAGGTGAGCCAGCCAACCGTAGTACGTTGTATCCAGAGTCCTAGCAGGTTGGGGATGTTACTGAGTACATATTCACGGTAGGGATGCTGGGCCAGGGCCTGGTAGATCAGATTTTTCTGCCAGCGTTCGAAGCGAGTAGCATGGAGGCTCAGTTGTAGAGCAGTGAAATGGCCTCAATCTCTGTCCGGTCAATTTCAAAGTGGCTCTTGCAGTATTCGCATGTAACTTCCAGGTATGCCTGACCTGGTTCAAAGAGGGCTTCTCCTTCGTTGATGTAAAGCGATTGGAGGTTTGCCAGCATGCGTTCTTGGGAGCAATTACAGTGATACTGAACTGTTCGGGCTCCCATTGGCTGGAACTGTAATTCCTGAAAGTAGACGGCGAGTTCTTCTGGTTGCTGTAGTCCACGATTCATCAGGTCGGCTAGTCGTGGTCCGTAGAGTTCATCGCATTGCAATAAGGCTTCGGTGGAATGATCAATCTCGGTATCTTCTGGCAGCCCAGGCAACTGTAGAACCAGATAGCTCTGATCACTATTTTGGGAAACCCGTACCAGGCTATTGAACTGGTAGGAACGCTCTAATACCTGATTGATGATGTTGCGTAGAGGAACTCCGTTGACTTCAATGATTGAATTGTAGGGCTCCTTGGCGTTCTGGAAACTCTTGCGCACTCGGATAATACCAGTGATGCGTTCTGGAAATTCTTTGAGGTCTTCTGGCATCAGCAAGCAACGAACATGTCCTCCTGCTGTAATTTCGAGTTTCACCCGAAGATACGGATCTTCAGCATCTAGGTATAGGCCAAGCTGCTCTCCATGCTTGAGCAAGGCCAGCATGGGCATGAAACTCAGCACAACATCCCGGAAGTAAGCAAAGCCACCCCCTTGTAGAGGATGGATCAATGCCAGTTCCTGGACCAGTTGCTGCCCTTCTAGGAAATAAAAGGCGAAGCGTTTGGTCGAATCAACGAAGGTGTAGATGCGGCTTGCGAGCAGCTCCATGCAGAATCTCTTGTCAATGTTAAGTGGCCAACTTAAGCCGCAAAGCGGCAGGCCTGAGGAAAGGTTTTCAGGAAGCGGCCGAAGTGCTCCCAGAGCGTTTCAACAGGCATTTGGCGCTGAATAAAACATTCCCCCAAATTGCGTAACAGGATGAAATTGACAGCCTGGTTCTCAGCTTTCTTGTCGTGAAGTAACAAGGCTCGGAATGCTGTAGCATCCAGCTGTGGTAGGGTAACTTCGGGAAGTAGAGGCAACAGAAAGTCACGGATGCGTTGATAATTCTCTTCGGTCAAATGACCTTCCTGCCAGGAAACATAGGTCGCAAAGAGCATTCCAGTACCAACGGCTTCCCCGTGCAGCCACCGTCCGTAGCAAGCGTGTGTTTCAATCAGGTGACCCAGAGTGTGGCCAAAGTTTAGCGTGGCCCGTAGTCCAGTTTCTTGCTCATCCTCTTCGACAATCCGACGCTTGATGTCACAGGATCGGGTGACAGCTTCTTCAAGAAATTCAAAATCCAGTGGTTCCAGCGATTGCTGTTGTAGGAATTCGAAGAGCGAACTGTTGTGGGCCAGTCCATGTTTGGCGAGTTCAAAGTAACCTGCCCGTAGCTCTCGAATCGGCAACGTCTTAAGAAATTCTAGGTCAATACAGACGTACTCTGGTTGCTTGAAGACACCAATCATGTTTTTACCCAGCGGATGATTGACTGCAGTTTTACCCCCAACACTGCTGTCTACATTGGCAAGCAGGGTAGTAGGAACCTGTACGAAGGGAATACCACGCATGAAGGTTCCGGCGGCAAAACCAGTCATGTCTCCAATCACCCCACCTCCGAATGCAATCAACCAAGTCTTTCGGTTGGCAGAGCGCTCCAGCAGGAAGTCATAAATTCTTGTCAGATCAGAGAGCGTTTTGTGTGGCTCTCCATCAGGGATTACACAGGTGGCAGTCTCGAAGCCATTTTGTTGAAGTTCCGTAGCGAGTAAGTCGGGATACAGATGTTGTAAAGCATTGTTGGTTACCACAACCAACTGATGAGCATTACGCTCCTGGAGTATTTTGGTCAAAGATTGAGACCAGTGGTTGGTCCCGATGGTGATTTGATAACTTCGACCAGGCAGATTTACAGTCAATTCTTGCATCAGTCTTCCGAAGTAGGCAGAGAAATTGGGACGAAGCGGTCACGGCCCATCGTCCAGAAGTTCATTTGGTGCCAGACCTCGCCATTGGGTTGGAATTCGAAGCGCCCGGTGACACCTTGAGTGGGCGGTTGGTTCAGCAGGGCCTCCCTCAGGGTATCTGGATCCTGATTCCCCGGTCGCGTTAGCAGTTGTAACAACAGTTTGGCAGTATCATACGCATAGGCAGTGTAAGCGGTGGGGCCGACGTATCCTTGGTAACGATAGAAGAATCGTTCGTGCTCTGCGACGAAGTGCTGTACCTCTTGGGCTTCACTGCGCGGAAAGAAACTATCAGTGAAGACAGCGTGACGAATGGTTTCCCTTTTAGGGGCAAAGAGTAGCAGAGGATTGTTCCAGCCACTATCTCCTAAAATCAGAGCATCTTCGAGGCCGTAGACTTCCAGGTAGGGAAAGATAATCTCCAGGTCCTGGGTCTGATCACCAGCAATAAGGAAGATAGCATCAAAGTTCTGCTCCGGCATTCCCCGATCTTCTTGTTTTTCAATCAGGGCATCTTCTTCGTCAGTTCGATAGCGACGGATGCCAGTAAACGACTCAAATTCATCCACGAAGCTCTTCTGGCTGTTTTCGTAGCGTTGAATATTCTGAATTTGGGCACCAATCGCTTTGGCTTGTTTCCAGAAGGCTTGTAGTTTCTCACGTCCTTCCCGACTGTCCGGATAGAGCACAACAAAGCGGCGTGCCTGCAGGTACTCGGTGGCGTAGTCTAGCAGCGCTTCTACTTCTTGCTCCCAACTGATGTTGTTGCGGAAAACATAGTCTCCCAGATCAGCGATACTGGTGGTCACCGAGAGTGAAATCATCGGCACTTTTAATTCTTCTGCTTCTACTGCTGCTGCTTCAGAGGTTCTGCGGGCAAGTGGGCCAATGATAGCCATAACGTGCTCATCCTCTACCAATTCACGGAATCCCTGCCGAGTGGTTTCGGGATCCAGTTTCGTGTCGCGGAACACAAATTCCCACCGAGGTGGTAGAGGAAGTTGTAGAGGGTCTGCCTTGGTTACCTCAGTTTGATTGTCTAGCTGGGGAGCAGTCTGGTTATCTATCTGAGAAAATGTCACTGGATCTGCGAAACCACTTACAGGAGTAATATTGTCTGTCGAAGTGGCAACCACCATTTCTGCTTCCGTAGTCACGCTAGCATTGTCATTAGAAGTTACTCTCGTAAGGTTGTCAGACTCTACTGTACGGTTGTTCTTTGGGAGGAGAGGAGCTTCTTGTAAAGCCAGTCGCAACCCTTCGATCGTTTGCTGTGTCAGGCGTGCAGCGGTAGGAATGGTCGTAGTCAACGGCAGCATCACACCAACTCGATAGGGTTTGAGCTGAGAACGACGTCGCAGGAACTCCTCTAAGTTCTCCAGGCGTAGGATCTCCGTACGATCTCCTTTCAGGTTAGCTTTCTGCAGTAGCTGCTCACAGAGCAATAGTCCCTTTGTATAATTCTTCTCCTTCACAATCCTTTCCAAGCGTAGTTGGGGAAGCACCTGCTGAATAAAGGTTACGTCAGCAAACTCATTACTGAATTGCTCAAGAACACTGGAATTTGGAATTTGTTCAAACAGGTTCTCTAGTGTTTCACTGAATTCTTTTTGCTGCTCGTTATCGAGCAATCGTGCTTCCTCCAGGTGATAGCGCAAGGCATCGGCAAGATTACCCTGATTTTTGGCTATTCGGCCACGTAGTGACCAGTAGTAACGTAGTTGCCGAGAATCAGCATTTTGCACGAAAATAGATGCTGCGGCTTCCAAGGTGGGTGTCCAGACCAGGCTTTGCTCCAACCAGAGCAGAAACACCTGATCACGGTAGCGGCTACGGGGATAGTGGGATAGAAAGGCCCTTGCGAAGCCGTCTATGTTCGAACGATCTGTTTGAGCAGCCCCGATTCGTAAGCGGTAGTATTCTTTCTCTTCTTCAGGCAGCAAGGCTTGCTGACGAATCAATTCTTTTTCGGCTAATTCTGGATCTACTGGTAGCAAAGCATCCAGTTCTGGGATGTTGCCCCTGTAAAGGTAGGGAAAAACTACCCCAGATGAGGGCTGTTCACGCTGAACAGTAGAAGCTGACGCAGCAGGGACAGATAGCGAAGGAAAAAGCTGTTGCAGACCTTGCTCTAGTTCCTGGGGCTGGCTCAGCAAACTTTGTGCTGCAAGAGAGCCGGCGCCAATGAACCAAAGCAGAAAAAGCAGTAGTGGCTTATAGTATTGACAGGAGCAACCAGATGGCCGCGACATCCACGCCCAGAACGGTCCAGTTGATTGTCTTCTGTGCGCTGGGTCGCAGATGATCATAGTTGCGTTTGAACAAGTTTTTGAGCAGAAAGCGAGACTGGGGTGCGAGCCATTGCATACGAAACCTCACAAGAATAATGGATCTTACGTGAAAGAGTCTTCAGTGCAATAGTTTTGCAGGAACCCGATGATTGTCAATCCGTCGTGTCCAATACTGACGATCCGCATACTCTAAAAGCTCCAGAGCATGCCGGCGTCCAGTCTGTAGCAACTCCTTGCACTCAATCACACTGATCGTTGCATGAGTAGAAAACCACTGTTGTAGCTGTTCATGGAATCGTTCTAGTTGCAGAGGCAAGTACCATAGATCCTCAGCAACCCGAACCAACTGCTTGTGAAAAGCTGCCTGCTTGAGCAGGGGAAGAGCTGTTTGTTCATCCAAGCCAGCTTGTTCTAGTAGCTGTGTTTGTCGTAATGGTTGAAATCCACCCGCTTTCAGTAATTCCAGCAAAGCTTCCAACTGAGTGATAGCTGTTTTTTCCTGCTGTGCTTGGTGACTAGGCAAGGCGTAGAATTCACCACGGCGACTGCAAAGTTGTTGGCGTTCAAAAAATTTCAGTAGCCCTTCACTGACTCCAGCTAGAGGGAAAATACGCTGTAATTTTCCTTGCAAGGCAGCTATAGGCAGTCCCTCACGCTCAGGAAATTCAAGGTGTTGTTGCTCTAGTTGACGCTGCACAAAACGTCCAACACGTTCCAGATGTTCTGGATGGAACAGAATAGTTTGAGGCTGGCCTGCCTTTACCAAAACTTGTCGGCTAAGCAGTCCGGCGACCTCTTTCTGGAGAGCCTTGGCTGATCCAAGGGTTCTTAGTGCCAACTCTGCTAGGCTGGTCCCACGGAGTCCTTGAAGCCAGGCAGCAGACTGAATTTGTTCAGGGAGTGAGTCCTGACTCAATTGACGCAACCGCTGTGCCCGATCCTGCCGCAATCTGCGTGATTTATTTGGTGCAGCGTCGAGCACCGTTCCCCCGCCTAAAGTACGCAAGGGGCTTCTGCCGCGAATCAAAAATCGATCTCCATGCCGACTGCTCAATTTTCGTTCGAGGCGGAGTTGAACCAGTCCAGTTTCTCCAGGAGCCAGCTGTATACCTTCCAAGGAGATTAAGCGCGCAGGAACCGACGCACTGCCAAGATGTAACTGGACTCTTTCCCGATGACGCAAAGGGGCTGGTAGATCATCCAGTACCTCTAATTCTCCATTGAGCAAGTGAGAAGTCAGCAAAGAGTGAGGGGCTGCCAATTGATCGCCTCGCTGGATTTCTTCGACAGAAATCTGGGATAGATTGATTGCGGCTCTTTCACCAGACCAGATTTTTTCCACTGGGGTTCCATGAACCTGAAGGCTGCGTATACGCCGTGGTTGCTGAAGTGGCCATTGCCATACTTCTTCTTCCAGTTTCAGATTCCCACTGCGAACGGTTCCTGTGACAACCGTTCCAAATCCCTTGATGCCAAAAGATCGATCCACATCTAGCCGAAAGGGACGTTTACTGTTTGTACGGTGGGTCTCAGAGGCTATCTGCAGCAGAGCGTTTCGCAGTTCATCCAGACCTTCGCCGGTTTTGGCAGAGGTCCGGAGTAGTGGTGCCTCAGCCAGGAATGTGTTTTTTACTAACTCACGCACCTCATCAGCACAGAGATTCAGCATTTCTGGATCATCCACCTTATCACACCGAGTCAGGACTAGCAGGCCCTGCTGGACTCCCAACAGTCGACAGATATGCAGGTGCTCTCGAGTCTGAGGCATCACCCCTTCATCTGCCGCAATGACAAGGAGCACCGCATCCAATCCACTGATTCCAGCTAGCATATTGTGAACAAAGCGCTCGTGCCCAGGAACGTCAACGAAAGCGATCCGAACACTTTCCAATTCCATATGGGCGAAGCCCAGCTCAATTGTAATCCCCCGGCGTTTTTCTTCGGCTAGGCGATCTGTATCGATACCGGTCAGTGCCTGGACCAGTGTGGTTTTTCCATGATCAACATGACCACTGGTTCCCAGCACGAGGTGTGGCAGGGAAGACATTTGTAGGAAAATGAGCGAAAGAAGATGCAGCCGGATGAGTTGATGACACCTCCAGCTGCTTGAAGATTAGGCTTAGAGGTCAGTAACGGCACCCAAAGAGGCTGAACTGACACTACGAGCATACTTGGCCAAGACACCACGCTCATACCTTGGTACAGGTGTTTGCCAGTTCTGTAGGCGCTGCCGAATTTTTGCTTCTGGCAGATTCAAGTTGAGCTGGCATTTTTCAGCATCAATGGTGATTGGATCGCCATCCTGCACGATTGCCAAAGGGCCTCCAGCGTACGCTTCTGGAGTAACATGGCCGATCACAAAACCGTGGCTTCCTCCAGAAAAGCGTCCATCGGTGATCAGGGCCACCTCCTTACCAAGTCCACGGCCCATGATAGCGGATGTGGGTGAGAGCATCTCACGCATCCCTGGAGCACCCCGTGGACCTTCGTAACGAATGACAATCACATCTCCCTTGATGACTGTTCCATCCAGGATTCGCCGAAGAGCTTCCTCCTCAGAATCAAAGACTCGAGCTGTTCCTGAGAAACTGAGACCTTCTTTACCGGAGATCTTGGCAACAGCACCTTCTGGAGCCAGATTCCCACGTAAAATGACCAAATGTCCATTGGGTTTGATTGGTTTGTCGAAGGGCCGCACAACTTCCTGGTTTGCAGGATAGTCTTCGACTTCCTCCAAATTCTCCGCCATGGTTTTGCCGGTGACTGTCATACAGTCACCGTGTAGCATGCCAATGTTCAATAGACGCTTGAGCAGTGGTTGTAGTCCACCAATGTTGACCAGATCCACCATCAGGAAGCGACCGCTTGGTCTTAGGTCAGCAAGTACTGGGGTTTTGGCTCCTATCCGCTGAAAGTCTTCCAGGGTCAGATCCACTTCAGCAGCATGTGCCATCGCCAGCAGATGCAATACCGCATTGGTTGAGCCACCGAGAGCTGTCACAACTGTGATTGCATTTTCAAAGGCCGTCTTGGTCATAATGTCGCGTGGACAGATGTTGCGTTCGACCAACTTTTGTACTGCAATTCCAGAACGGAAGCAGTCCTTGGCTTTTTCTGGAGAAATGGCTGCCATGGCGGAACTGTTCGGTAGGCTCATCCCCATTGCTTCAATTGCTGAGGACATTGTGTTGGCTGTATACATCCCACCACAAGATCCCGCACCTGGAATCGACTTGGCTTCAATTTCTTCCAACTGCTCATCGCTGATATTGTTAGAAGCTCGCTGTCCAACAGCTTCAAAGATCGTGACAATATCAGCGTTCTTGTCGTTCACCCGACCCGGCATAATGGTACCACCATAAACGAAGATAGCAGGACGATTCAACCGAGCCAAAGCGATCATGCAGCCAGGCATATTCTTATCGCAACCACCGATGGCAAGAAGTCCATCATATGCTTGGCAACCAATCACAGTTTCAATAGAATCTGCAATCACTTCTCGGGAAACCAAAGAGTACTTCATACCCTCAGTTCCCATCGAAATGCCATCGCTGATCGTGATCGTATTGAACTGCATGGCCTTGCCTCCTGCATCCTCTACGCCTCGGGCTGCGTCATCTGCCAGACGGTTGATGTGCATGTTGCATGGCGTGACCATGCCCCAAGTCGAAGCAATGCCAATCTGAGACTTTTGAAAATCAGATTTTTGGAAGCCAACACCGTACAGCATACCTCGGCTAGCAGCCCGCTCAATACCTTCTGTGACCTGATACGAATACTTACGGTGACCGGATGATTGTGGTGAGTCACTCATGGAGAACCTCTTCAGAGAAAACGAAATGGAGCAGTGAACAAGATGCGAAATAGTAACGAAGTAGACGGATCAGAATAGTCTGTGGATCGTTGAAATGAGATTTGTCGGAGGGTAGAGTGATTGAGTAGTAGGGTCTGGATCCCGTTTCAGGAATCCAGAAATTAACTTGTCTCAAATTGCTGTGAAGCCGACAGCTTTCTCGTCTAGCAGTGGTAGCGTTTTTTCTGAGAAAGAAGTCACTTTTTAATATCTGTGTTCGCGATTTCAGAACAAAAAAATCTACAAGACTGTCAGATCGCCCTTCATTATCGCCCAGTGACCAGGGAATGAGCAGAAAAATGTGTAGGCTGTGCCACTAGTCAATTTGGCAGGATCGATTTCGAATGTTGTGGACTCCCCACCACCGACCATTTTTGACTTAAATAGGATGTCGCTGGATTCGGGCAAAAACCCGTTATCTATGCCGTTCTCCATTTTGATCATGGTTGTTGCTATTCCCATCATCTTTGCAGTCTCGACTATCACAACGTTGTGGCCCATAGCTGCTGCCGGCAATTGCCCCCCGTGAACCAGCTCTACTGTAAACTTGTCGCAATCTTTGCTTATCTCGATTTTCTTGACGTCATATTGCATCGCATCGGAGCCAGTAACTTTGACTTGGCAGTCTGCACCGAATACGAGAGTGCTGCATGCGAGAAGTGCAGCCAAGCTCGTTAAGACAAATTTGATTCTTACTATTGAGCGCATGTGTACCTTTGTGGACGAGAATGTGTTTACTTATTTACCAAGGTTGGCAATGTAAGCAGAAATATTTTTGACAGCAGTTTCATCGACAAGTGTGGCTGCCATACCAATCATCTGCATGCCATACATGTCTTTCGGATGGGTGCCACGAACACCATTTTTCCAGTTCATTAGCTGTCGATGTGTGTACCAGTCGAACTGCCCAGCAATTTTCGGAGCATTTAGGGCTTGATTGCCTTCACCATTGGCTCCATGGCAGGCAGCGCAAACCATGTAGTTAGCTTGTCCCACAGTAGGATCACCACCTAATGTGACAGCTGCGTTTTCTGGATCTGGCAGACTAGTAATGTAGGCTACAATATCCGCTGTCTTAGTCTCTCCCCAAACAACCATAGACATTGGACGCATCTGCATGCCGTAGACGTCTTTGTGATGGGTGCCACGGATGCCGTCTTGGTAATTCTTCAGTTGTCGGGTAAGATACCAATCCTGCTGTCCAGCGATGGCCGGAGCGTTTAGAGCTTGGTTGCCCTCTCCGTTGGCTCCGTGGCAGGAAGCGCAGGTCGCGTAAAGAGCCCTGCCTTTAGCTGGATCACCTGCGGCATGTGTGCTGAGTGCCAGAGCTACGCTTAGGATAGTCGCAGCACCAGTAGCAACCCAGTTCTTCAACTTCATGAATTCTCCTGTTAACAAATTCATAGGTGAGGTAAGACAGTTGAAATCCAGCATGCGGATTCACTGTGATTCTATTCGCTCAATGACCTGACAAAATCGTGTATTTTTGATGGCGAGCGACTTCATTAGAGCAGCTGAAATAAGCAGCTTCAGCCCAAATTCTACGATTCAAATAACTTAACAAATCAGGTTTCAAAGGGCAAACAGATTATTCCACGAGTGGTGCCATTTTCTACTCCTCCTCCAACTGATTCTTGTAGCGAGCAGGGGCGCGGCAGTAACTAAAATGAACAGCCTCGTAGCTGTAATCTTTCTGTACTCGGGCTGTCTGGCGATCCATTTCGATCAAAGGTAGACACTCCGTATAGTTTTCCTGATTGAAGGTCGTGCAGGCACCCAGAGTCAGGCCCAATAACAACAGCAGACGCATGAGGGACATCGGTATTCTCTCTCAGACAGCCAGAAACAGAACCACTGCTCCTAACAAGATACGATAGATCACAAACAGCAGAGTGCCATAGTGCCGCAGAAAGCGCAGCAGGAATTCAATAGAAAGATAGCCACTCAGAAATGCGAAGAATACGCCGAGACCGATATTGAAGAGCCCGGATTCTCCCAACCCTGTCTCTGTAAGAACCTTTAGTTGAAAAAGCCCACTTCCCAGGATGGCAGGTAAGCCTAGCAGAAAAGAAAACCGAGCTGCCTCTGCTCGATCCATGCCCATGAGCAGACCTCCCATGATGGTTGAGCCAGAGCGGGAGCAACCCGGGATCAAGGCCAAGGCCTGAAAAAGTCCGATCCATTGAATTTGTTGAAAGCTCAGCTGACTGGCATCGCGACTGCCAGAGGCGAAGTGCTCTGCGACATAGAGTCCCAAGCCAAGTAGAATCAGAGCTCCTCCAATGATCCAGAGGCTCCGGGCATCTGTTTCGATAAAATCCTTGAAGCCCAACCCCAACACAATGATTGGTAGATTCCCAACGGCAATCGCCCAAGCAAGACGGGAGCTAGGAGTCTCCATCAGGTTTCGATTCCAAAGACTCCGCAAAGCCGCAGTGATCAACTCCAGCACGTCTTTGCGGAAGTACAGCAAGACAGCCAGTAGGGTTCCAAGCTGGATCACTGCTGAGAAGGCCGCACCGGGATCGGCCCAGCCTAGCAGTTCTGGCACAATCCGTAAGTGGGCAGTGCTACTGATTGGTAAAAATTCTGTCAGTCCTTGCACCAGCCCTAAAATCGAAGCTTCCAACCAAGTCATACGGTATTCAACGGGGTCGTAAGTTTACAGGACTCTCGCCACTGCTGCAGCTCTCTCATGGCTCGTTCAGCAAGCCATGCTTTACGCTGGGGCTTGGGAATACGCTGCTTTGGAGGCTCTAGCAGGCCAAAATTAGCGTTCATTGGTTGGAAGTGCTTGGGATCTGTGGTGGTTAGATAATGAATCAAGCCTCCCATCATCGTGGTGCTGGGCAATTCTGGGAGTGGGTTTCCTTGAAGTTCGTGGTGTAGGAAATAGGCTGCAGCCAATCCCATCGAAGTTGATTCGGTGTAACCCTCTACTCCCGTTAACTGACCTGCAAAGAATAGCCTGGGCTCTCGCTGCAACTGCAGCCGGCTGGTCAGCAATTTGGGACTGTTCAGGAAGGTATTACGGTGAATCGAACCTAGGCGAACAAATTCAGCTTTCTCTAACCCTGGAATCGTCCGAAAAATTTGTTGTTGTGCGGTCCAGGTCATTTTTGTTTGAAAGCCGACCAGATTGTAGAGGGTCCCTAACGCATTTTCCTGGCGTAATTGAACGACGGCGTGAAACTGCTCTCCAGTTTCTGGGTGGGGTAGCCCTACTGGCTTCAGTGGGCCAAAGCGCAGGGTGTCGAGACCTCGCTTGGCCATTATTTCAATCGGTAGACAGCCCTCGAAGGGTCGTATGTCTTCAAACTGATGCATCGGCACCTTGTCTGCTACCAGGATGGCTGCCACAAAATCCTCATACTGTGACTGAGAGAAGGGACAGTTGAGGTAATCAGCTTCTCCCTTGCCGTAGCGGGATGCCCGAAAAGCCAATTGAGAGTTGATGGATTCAGTTGTTACTACTGGGGCAATTGCATCATAGAAGGAGAGATGTCCAATTCCGATCAACTGCTGCAGTGATTCACTCAGTGCATCAGAGGTCAGTGGGCCAGTGGCCACGAGAACCGCGGCATAGTAATCCAACAGCTTGCCAAGATTCTCAACTTCCTCCCGTAGCAGGTGGATGCTTGAGTGATTTGCCAACTGCTGGTTGATTGAGGAAGAGAAGGGTTGACGGTCAATCGCCAAGGCCTGTCCGGCTGGCACGGCAAAGCGCTTTGCAGTCTGCAGGATGAGGGAACCGAACTGATTCAGTTCCGCTTTGAGAAGTCCATGTGCATTCTCCAGCGAGCGGCTCTTGAAGGAATTGCTACACACCAGTTCGGCACAGTCGCTTGTCTTGTGGGCTGGAGTTGGGCGTTTTGGTCGCATTTCGTAAAGGTCTACTCGCCGACCGAGTTGGGCCAGTTGCCAGGCAGCTTCGGATCCAGCTAGTCCACCGCCAACAATCGCGACTTCACCGCGTTCAGGCATCCGCTACTTCCACGATTTCGAAGCGCAGAACACTGATACCTTCGACGGTAGCTTCTACTTGATCTCCAACTTCTAGAGGTCCTACTCCGGAGGGGGTACCTGTGAAGATCAGGTCGCCTGCCTGCAGATGGAAGAACTGAGAGAGTGCACTGATGATTTCTTGAACATTCCAGATCAGCTGGTTCAGATCTCCTTGCTGGCGCATTTCACCGTTGACACTGAGCCAAATTGCTCCCCGGCTGGGGTGCCCTATTTGTGCAACTTCATATAATTCTGAACAAGGTGCGGAGTCATCGAAGGCTTTGCTGGCATCCCAGGGCTGGCCCTTGTCCTTGGCGACTTCCTGCAGATCACGTCGAGTCAGATCGACTCCCACTGCATAGCCATAAATGTGATCCTGGGCTTGCTCGATAGGAATGTTGGTGCCTCCCTTGTCCAAGGCGACAACCAACTCTACCTCGTGATGAAAATTTGCTGTCGCCAGTGGGTATGGGATTTGGGCACCATTGAGTCGTAAGCTGGAAGAAGGCTTGGTGAAAAAAATTGGTTTGCCAGCTGGGTCGTTGCCCATCTCCCGTACATGCTCTGCGTAGTTGCGGCCGATGCAGAAAATGCGGTGAACGGGAAACCGCTCGGCTCGACCAGCAATTGGCAGCATTGGCAGTTTCCAAAGTGGAAAAATCGTTGGTGGTGTGTCCATGAAAAAATCCTTCAACATCAACAAGACAGATAGTGAGAGGTGGCTTCAGGCGCTTCGCGTAAATTGGTAGACTTCCTGACCATGATCGTCGAAGTAGTGTACCGTGGCTTGGGTCGATGTCAGATGCATCCAGGCATAGCCATGACTGAGATGCAGGAATATCTGGTGGGGGTTGGGCTTCTTGGCAGTGTGATTAAGCGGGCTTCCACCACCACCAGCAACTACCTGGTCAATCTCACCGATCTTGAGGTGTTCCAGCATATGGTTGTGCCCAGATAGAAAGAACTGAGGCCCAGAACGCTTAATCAATAAGCGCTCAAGCCAGGTCACTCCTCGATGTCGTCCACCCGTGGCTAACGGACGATGCCCACAAACCAGACGCCAGGGTCGTTCTTTGTGTTTGAATAGTGTCCAGAGCGCACAAAGCGTGCAGGAGGTGTTAATGCATTGAATATGAGTGGGACCGGCCACCAGTGAATAATTGACATTCGGCATGCGCCAGCGTTCGCTGCGCTCAGTATAGGCTACCTGAGGTCGCCACTTACCCTGCAGGTCATGGTTGCCAAGGATCGGATAGAAAGGTACCTGCTGGGTATACATCTCCTCAAATTTGTTGATCCACTGCGGATCATCAACACTGGAGACACCATGCTGAACGAAGTTATCTCCCAGCATCAGTACCAAATCACAGCCCAACTCGTCACAAGTGCGAGCACTGGCAGTGGCCACATCTTGCTGATGCTTATCACCGGAGCCAGTATCTCCGAGCAGCAGGATGCGAATTTCCTCTGCCTCAGGCTGTACGTCCCAGCGTCCATCCTGATTTGGATTGGGGTTGAAACAGGCTTTCTTTTCAAGCAGTGGGGCTGTGAAATTCCAGGTCAGAGCCCCAGCGAGGACTCCTGCGAAAAAGGTTATTGCGGACATGCAACACTCAGTTGGAGGCCTTTAGCGGCCGGGCACGAAATTCATAGCGTAGGCGAACCTGCTGGTCATTGGAGTTACCCCACATCAGGCAGTAGATTCGGGACTCCTTGGCTTCAAACGAGCCTTTCAATGTAGCAATGGTTTGCTGTTCAGGGTAGAAGTCTTCTTTGCCAACGTGGTAGTGCAGATTGAAAACCAGTGGCTCTGAAGCTTCGAAAGCATAGTCCAGAGATTGACGAGCCTGCAATTGTACACATTTTTCATAGGCATTGTTGGGCTGTAGGTTGATCGCAATCGATTCTTCCCCAGTCTCACTTAAATTATGGGGAACCGCTACTCCTGGATTCTGGCTCTCATACCAGATGACAAAGAAGTAGAGGAAGGTGCTGGTGGTGACAAAAATGATCAGATAGCGCTTGAATACGTCCATTAGGGTCCTGCCGAGAGCAAGCCGGCTGTATCTGGCCGGGAAATTTCAGAGAATCTGAAGTGAGGTTTTCAGACAGTAGGGCTGACTTGTGGAGGCAGCAACTGATCGAGAAATGCCGTTTCTAGGTTATCAGACAACCACGTTGCATTACGACGATTTTCATCGATCTTATAGGGAAGCAGGCCCAGTACGCGCAGGTCAAGTCGTTCTTCAAGCATCATCCATTGATGCTGTAGTAGATCAGTGTTTAATTCGTTGGTTGTGTTGTTGAGAAGCAATTGGCAGGAGATCCCAGCCTGCTGAAGTAGGGCTACTGCTTGTAGCGTTTGCTCCAGACTCTCACGCCCGATTCCACTAACCCAGAGGATTCTTGCCTGCCATTGTTGCAGCAACTCTAGTCCACTATGCTTAGCGGTCCATAGGCACAACAACTCAGCAAGGCTCTCCATCAACACTACATCAGAGCGTCTTCGCAATAACTCCAAACCCTGACTCAGTACTTTCTCATCGACTTTTACACCGTCCCGTTGTGCTGCCAATAGTGGGGGCAAGTCTTCATTGAACAGGTAGGGATTCAGCAGGTTAATATGCTCCGACATGTTAGTAGCTTGGTGCAGGCGTTCCCCATCGCTGTCACTGTCCTGAATCTGATACCCGATACCATTGACATCCAGTGGTTTCCAAGCGATCACTTTTCCAAGATGTTGCTGCAGTAGGGAGACCAGGGCCACGGCTACAGAGGTCTTGCCCACTCCTCTGGAGCCAGCTATGCAGAGCAGTGGGGTCACTTCTCTTCGGCGCCAATAAAGACCAGTTCTTCCCGCAGCGAGTCCAACTTGCCGGACTCCTGTGATTTCAGTTCACCCATAATATCCTGAACTGTCAGATAGCGATCCCGCAGCACCACACGTCGACTTTCCTTGCGAGCTTGTTGACGTTTCGCTTGTTCCAGATATTCAAAAGCGTTGATCGTCTTCCCTTCACGCTGTACTGTAATTGAGCGCACTTCCTCTTCGGGGAACTGTGCATCGCGCGCAGCCTTTAGCAAGACCTGCAACTCGTTGAGGAAGCGTTGTTCAACGCGGGCTGCTTCAGCCTCTTCCTCTGTCATGTTTTGGGCCTGTGGGGAGGGAAGAGCAACGAAGCAACTCAGCAGTAATAATGCGGCAACAAACCAGTTTCCACACTTCATCGTGCCTCCTTCGAGTATGGATTGTGCATTAGCGAGTGAACCTATCGTAATGAAACTGTCGGCGAAAATGCCAGTGAATTTCCCGGACCATGCAAGGGATACGCAAGTCATGCCCTCAAACTCATTCCCGCTTCTTTTGTTCCGCTGGACCATCTTCTCGATGATGCTGTTCAGTGGCTGCAGTTCTCTCGAAACTCCGACCCCTCGCTCGGCTTTGAATTATTTCCGTGATGGCAATACTGCTTATCAGAAGCGGGACTATCCAACAGCCATCTGGAACTATCGCCAGGCCATCGTGCTGGATGATGAAACACCAAGCTTCTATTACAATTTAGGATTGGCCTATTTCCAATCAGGAGATTACGAACAAGCCCTGGGTTCTTTTGAGAATGTACTGGAGATGAAACCTGATCAAGCAGACGCTCATTATAATGCAGCGCTGGTCTATTACCGAATGCGCAACAGTGACAAAGCCAACCGTCACTACAACCGCTACCAGATCCTGATCGAGCAGCAGTCTCCTGAAGATCCAAAGTCGGTTGCTGAGACAGATGTGCCAACTCCATCCGTACCTCAACGGCTGGTCTCTGCGGCTGGGTCAACTCCTCCACCTGAAATGATTCAGCAAGTCAAACAGCAACTCCAGCAAAAAATTAACGCTAATCCAGGAGCACAGACTAGACAGCCAGCCACACAAATGAATACTTCGATTCGACGTCCGGTACCGAGTAGCCCAGCCAAGACCTCCATACCAGGTTGGGATTGAATGGTGGTATCAGGGCACTGCTACATTCTTACTATTCATCTACCCCAGACCTGAAAGTCTGCGTTCCTTCCGGAATCACTGATGCTGCGTCGACCAGCCCAACCAGGTGTCATTTTTCAACATCAGCAGGATCGCCAGCTACCTGCAGCAACCTCTCAACTGCTCCAGCTCTGCCAATTGCTCTATCAGCATGGTTTTTTCTTCGAAGACTGCCAACTCACAGAGTTGGAACGCTGTGAACAAGTCCTGCAGCGCTTTTTTGGTCTAAATCTTTCCTGGTGGCCACAGCTGGCGCCACGACCGCGACTTCAGCAGTTTCTTGATTTTGCTACTCGTTCCCAATGGGATGTGCAGATGGCCCAACAACAACTGTTGCGCAAGATTCGTCGCATTTTTCAGCAGCTGAATCAGAATGCTCCTCAACCACAGACGCTGCGCCGTAGCCTGATCCAAAGTAGCCAGGGTCGTCCGGCTCCGCTACTCAGTGATTTTCTGATTTTCCTTGAGAGCTATCATCATCTTGTACTGCAGGGAGATACGCAGTCGATTGCCGATGAGGAAGAAGAAATTCCTGACCGTCAATACAGCGTTCGAGATATCCTCAAGCTGCGTCGGCAGATGGAAGAGCGGTTGGAACAACGTGCCTTCGTCAAGGCAATTGTCTCCCAGATCAGCTTCCAGCAAGGCCTGCGCGAGGAAGATTTCCTCAACCCAACCACACGTCGTCAGCTCTTCCGAGACAATCCCAATCGACCCAAAGAAGATCCCAATCGCCTTGTTGATTGACCAGTCATTAAGTGGTTTGCTCGCCCAGTAAAAATTTTCTCTTGACAGACTGTTAGCACTCAAATAGATTGAGTGCTAACAAATAGTTGAGGGCATCAAAATAATTTGAGTGCTCCTCACAATACTTCCTCTTTTTAGGAGAGAATCATGTATCCCATCACCGTTCGCAACAGCACTATTCCGTTACGCAACCTCATGGAAGAATTCTTTGGTGAGTCCGCCTGGCCAGAGACTTTTGGAGAAAAAGGCACACGACGTTTCTCACCTGCGCTAGATTTGCAGGAAGATGAGACCACCTACCAACTTCAAGTAGAACTGCCCGGGTTGAACAAGGAAGACGTAAAAATTTCCTTAAATGGGCGAGTGCTTACGATTCAGGGAGAAAAAAAGAGTTCTCATGAAGAGAATAGAGAAGGTGTATTGCGTGTGGAGCGCAATTACGGCAATTTTCAGCGCCGGATCCAGTTGCCACAGGCAGTGGCCATGGAAGGTAGTCATGCCGAGATGAAGGATGGGGTGCTGCAACTGCGTCTACCCAAGCAACAGCAGGCTGAGATGCGCCAAATCCCGATCAACTGAGTCGGTGCCAAGGCGGGCTGATAAATAAGTATCAGCCCGCCATTCGGGGGTCAGCGTAGGACTGGCCCCCTCTCTCGCAACTTATTTTTTTACCTTACCAAGGTCGCGAATCTTATCTCGTACGTCACTCAGCAAGTCTAGCATCGTTGCCGAAGGAATCCCATCAGGCCAATCCATAAAATGCAAAAAGTATTTTTGCAAAATATCCTTCCGCAGACCACGTTCTCGCCAGATTGCATGAATGCCACTGACATCTGGGGAGAGAGGTCGTTCGTCCAAGTCTTTCCCCTGTAGAAACTTGAGAACACTATCGGGGTAATCAAGAATCATATTGCGAGAGGTCTCTTCGGTGATCGGACCCTTACCAAAGACGATATCGTTCTCATCAGGTAGGCTGTTGACACGATATCCTTCCGGTTCTGGCAAGCCCTCACGCATTTCTGGTGTCAATGTATCTGCCATTCTGGATCTCCTGAAAACATTAGTATTTGACCGCATGTCAAGTAGCGGTTCAAGATCATAAGTTTAACGAAGGAAATAATCGGGAACAAGCGGCTGTATACAGTGGCTTTGAATTTGTTCGACTTACTGCTTGATCCCTGATATGCCACCGTCTAAGATGCCGCAAAGACACGCAATCGCTCTGCCATTCATCCTGGTGTAAAGTTTCAAATCTAGCATTTCTCTTGGAAAAGCCACTGGATGCACTATTTCCTCGGATGTCCTGAGTGGTCACGTCCTGAATGGAAGGGCGGCCTACTGCCAGCACGAACCCGATCTAAAGATTTTCTAGCGGGCTACGCTCGAGTCTTTAACACGGTAGAGGGAAACACTACCTTCTACGCTCTGCCCCGCCCAGATGTCGTTGAGCGTTGGAAAGAATCAACTCCGCCCAGCTTCCGCTTCTGTTTCAAGTTTCCCCGCAGCATCAGTCATGACCGAAAACTGGAAAATACAACAGAGTTGACTAGAGAATTCCTCCAGCGGATTGCTCCCCTGGAGGAACGGATTGGCCCGATTCAACTACAACTCTCTGCAGACTTTGGTCGCAACCGTTGGCCACAGCTTCAACAATTCCTGCTCCAATTGCCTTCAGACTTTCGTTATGCCGTTGAGGTACGCAACCTAGCTTACTTCGATGAGCAGGAAATGGAGATGGAGTTGGATACGTTTTTGCGTCAACGCCAGATGACTCGGGTACTTTTCGATACCCACAAGCTGATGACTTCTCAGAATAACGACTCCACCACCATCGAGGCAAAGCGCCGCAAGCCCAGGTTGCCTGTGCGTTTCACAGCAACGAATGAACTGCCGCTGCTACGCTTTGTTGGGGATCCCCGAAATGAGGTTAATTACCCAGTTTTACGAGATTGGGCCCAGCGAGTAGCCAATTGGATACGCCAGGGTTTCACTCCCTTTATTTTTCTGCACACCCCAGACGATGTACTAGCTCCTCAACTCGCGCGAGATTTTCATGGCTTTCTGCAAGAACAGCTTCCAGAGTTACCACCTCTACACGATTTTGCTGGGGAAGTTCCTCAACCTGGTGAGCAACTGAGCTTGTTCTGAGAAGACGATGCTAATCAGTTTGGCAACGGCAGCGCTGGAGCCACCAATTGTCCAGACTTCAGATAGAGCAGGGCTCCGTTTGGACTAATCTTTGGAGAGTGGCTGGATCCGGGAGGGCTGCGTAGCCAGCTCCCCTTGGAGTATTCGCCGTGCTCATCGGCAAAGTCGCCTTCCAGCACAAGAATTTCTTCTCCGCCCGCATGAAAGTGAAACTGCGCTTGTAGGTCAGGCTCCAGACGCATCAACACGGTTCGGACACCGTGAAATTCATGAAGGAGCTGAACTTGGATGCCTTCCTGACGTCCGAGTTCCCAGCTACCCTGTTCAGTTTGTTGACAGACGGTTTGTGCGTCACCGGGATTGAACTGCCAGAGCTTGACGAAGATAACGCAGCCTGGTTCGGAAAAAGGAGTGTGAGTAGTTCCGGGAGGATTGCGCAGGTAGCTTCCGGATGGGTAGTGCCCATGCTCATCGGAGAAGATGCCCTCCAGCACAAAAATCTCTTCACCACCTCCGTGCGTGTGGACAGCAAAGTAGCTACCAGAAGCATAACGCACAATGCTCGTTGCTCTGGCAACTTCCTTTCCTTGGCGGTCCAGTTGGCGTCGCTCCACTCCAGCAGCTGGTGAAGGCGACCAGGGCATTTTTTCAGTATGCAAAATCACTCGCTGTGAAAAATCAGTGTGCAGTTCCATATCTCACGCTCTTGTTAAAAAGTGCAGGTCTCCTTGAGCTTTACACCTCAACTGTTGTTTGAAGACAACCATCTGCTGGTCATTGAAAAACCGGCAAATCTACTCTCTCAGGCGGATCACAGCGGTAGCCCAGACCTGCTGAGTCTGCTCAAGGACTGGATCAAGCAACGTGACCAGAAACCTGGTCAGGTATTTTTGGGACTGGTGCAGCGCTTGGATCGCCCTGTGGGCGGAGTAATGGTCTTTGCCAAGACCTCCAAGGCAGCATCACGATTGGCAGATCAGGTTCGCCAACGGACTTTACAGAAAACCTACCTGGCTGTAGTGGCTGGCGTGGTCGATCCACCTGAGTTGACCCTTACCGACTGGCTTCAGAAGGATCGTCACAGCAACACAGTTCGGGTCGTTGAATCCGGAGTTTCTCAAGCCAAGCAAGCGATTCTTCACTATGAGCGGATTGCTGTTCATGCAAATAAGAGTCTGCTACGTATCCAATTGGAAACCGGACGCTCTCACCAGATTCGGGTGCAACTGGTGCATTGTGGACACCCTCTCTTGGGCGATCACAAGTATGGTCAAGCTCGTAATTTGTCTGGGCCTGCGCTCTGGTCACATCAACTACAGTTCCAACACCCAATCCTTCGTAAATTCCTCCTTTTCACCAGTTCTCCTCCAAAGACTAAGCCCTGGCAGGATTTTAAATCAGTTTAGCTCATTCTCCCTTGTCAGCAATATCTGGGATTATTTTTACCTATTACTAAAGTTGTAGGGCAAAGGGAAATTCAACTGTTGATATCAATAGAACAGATCCTGTAATTTGATAAATTGTAGACTCTGCGATTTATTCAGCATAAAATTCTGTGCTGTATGAATGACCATACTAATGTTGT
>JACLAC010025991.1_pt1 | contig 25078 bp, 13 predicted proteins | sample 8027881 | NCBI WGS metagenome assembly JACLAC01 (sample SAMN15725517, study PRJNA655200) | protist metagenome | isolation source: fluorescence activated cell sorting (FACS) single amplified genomes of... | place: Spain: Blaines Bay Microbial Observatory, Mediterranean Sea | collected 2016-01-19 | reverse complement strand
GTTAGAAACGCTAGTGCTATTGCATGCTATTGGAGATTGCATTTCCACTCTCTCGGATCCTCTCTAGTGACCACGTCCCCAAAATCCAAAATCAAAATAGTGGGGTTCAAATAAGTACAGGTTTAGTATACCATATATATATATATATATATTATAGGATAATATCAACAATCGGATATATTCTAGATATTTTCAACATTGATCATTTTTGGATTTTATGGATTTATACTCCAAAGATCTACCTATCAAATATCTATAGTATACTAAATATATACTTATTTGAACCCCACTATTTTGGGGAAGTTTTCATCCGTCTTTATTTAATTTATCTTTATTATTATTTTAATTTCATTAATTTTTTCTTATTCCGGATTAACAATTTACAAGGATTATATAAATAGACGACTAGATTTCCAGGATAGACACAGCATTACGAATAGCTCATGCTAATCCCATCGTAGAAACGCTTGGAGAGATATAAAACGCTACCAGGCAGTAATTTCTTCACTATTAGTATATTTCTATAAGCTACATCCCTTCTATTATACCTTAAAATATCAAAATGATAATTGCAGATTTTTTATATTCGTTATAATTTCAATAATATTAATATTACGACAAGCAACACAAAACACAACAAGCACACATAATTACACGTTTCATTCACATTTTTGAAATTCATATTAAAAATAAAATAAAAAGTAGGCAACAGGAGAATAGACATAAAGAATACCATACATGAACCATATCAAAATTAGTCAATACACAAAGATTTTTGTAATACTTAATTAAGAAAAAACTTAAACAAAATGTCCTCGCGCCGTTCTTCATCCAGTTCAAGGATGAAAAATACAAGTCGCTCAATTAAAAGTAACCGTTCAAATAATAAAGCAATTGGAAGAAAATTGTCACATAAACAATTATGTGAAAGAATTGAACAATTGGAATCGACAATTAACCAAGAAAGGGTCGCAGCTGTTGAAATTGAACTAGAAGCACGTCGTTTACATGCATTAAAAACAACCAATGCAATGCACGCGATACGTAGAAAAGGGTAAAAGTACATATAAAGGCACACGCCATGAATCGTTTGATAACCGTAGGAGAAGATCAGATGTTACGTTAGCTGCTGAAAATTATTTATGTGCCACCAACAGCCCAATAACGATGCCAATGGGGCTAAAATACGGCATTAAGTATGATAATTTGATACAGGAAGGGGAAACATTGTATAAAAATCAAACATATCAAAGAATTGATAAAATGAAAGGTGGAAAATTGGTTAAAAATGCAAGACAAAATGAATTGGAAAATGGATGGAGGTGAAATGTATGTGTGTGTGTGTGAATTATCTTACACCCGGAACCAATCACAACTTAAAAAAAATTGGAAAAAAATTTTAAAATGTCGTGTGTTGTGTTATTAAAAGAGAGAGAACTAGACGCGAAAAATGCACCCCAGGTATATTTAAAAATCTTTTTTTTGTACGAAGCGTCGTAGTAAAAAAGAAAATGATATTCATTGTTCATTTTTTTTTAGAATTACCACCGTGGTACAGGCTAAAATACCGGAAATTAAAAAATTTTATATAAAAATATACGGGGACGTAAAAAAAATTAATGTATGATATGATACGAATATATAAATTTCATTCCTTTTTATTTCCATCTTCTTCTTCCTCCTCCTCCTCTTCTTCTTCTTCCTCTTCTTGATCATATTCATCACTCTCCAATTTAAATGGATCTATCATTGCATCAAAACGATTATTTGGAGATAATTTACCTTCATCATTCAATTTTAAAACGATAATCTCAAAACTTCCTTCCATAGTACCAAACTTTGTCTCTAACATAGAACCAGAACTATATTTAAACTGTCCACCTGGATAAATCACAGGTGTTTCCCCAACGATACCAGGTGCTCTTGGACCTACCTCGTTATAAATATCATTGTAGCGATCTCGTATAACCCAATGCCTAGATTTGACTTGAATATTTTGATCGGAAAGATTATTTATGATAACATCATAATGCCACACATAATGTTTCCGTTCGTACATTGTCTTCGGCTCAGTGGAACCTTTGTAAATGGATTGTACAGTGATATTAATATTATTTGTAGTGGTAGAGGAATATGTCTGCATTTTTTCCATTTCTCCATGGATATCGTTGTTGTTATTTCCATCCTCGCTGTCAAAGTAACCACTATCATCATCATTGTTCGCTAAATTTGATGATGGATTTTGTATATTGCTATTATTATTGTTTTTTGGGAAGAAAAAATTATTTCCAAGATTATTTGTAATATTTTTACTTATTGCATCACCAGTATCTAAATCTTGTACTAAATCATTTAAATAATCACAAAAACGATGTTGTAACTTATTACCTTGTATGGAGTCTTGATTTCCATATTCATGTATTAGATTTTTCAAGAACAACGCGAAAAAATTATGATGTGTTAAAAATGGGATATGTGTATATTTATATCCATACGATGAATTAAGCATTTCTAAAAGTTTTTCAGCAGATATTTCACGATGCGATGGAAAGAATTCATGTTGTTGTTGATGTTGATGGTTGGTATAATTATTATTTAAATCAATTAAATGATACGTATCATCATCATGATCTTCTTGGATACACATGAAATAATTGTGATTTTGTGCATTTAATAAATCTTTTTGAAATGTACGCATTTCTTCTTCATCATCATCATTAATTTCTACTTTATTACTATTCTCAGAATCTTCTTCCTTTTTGTTCTTTTCATGTACAGCTTTATTCAAATTCAATGCATGTTGTGAATATGCACTATCGGGTAATGCAATAATGTAACACTTTAAATTAGAATCCAAATATTCCGTCAATAATGTACTAAAAATGGTATATAAAATCAATGGCGATGCACGTTTTGTTCTTAATGAATTATCTAAAAATTTTGTCTTATCATCAACATTACGTATATTATTCATACTAAAAATAACGTGCAACATGCTACGTACCGTTCGTTCAGCATTTGTCATATCATTTTCTATTGGCTTGTCAATATCATGCTTCACACTTAACCCACGCTTTTTCCTCATTTTATATAATGTATATTTCACATATTGTTTATAATCTTGATCTCGTTCAAATTGTAATCGTTCGTTTTGTATATGATTGATCATTTGTGAAAATGCTTGAAAATCTTTATTTACTAATTCTATACGATGTGAAGCAGGGTCATAATAATCTGTATATAAATCACGTACAGATGACAAAATTGACAATCCATTGACAAGAGTTTGTGGCGAATAGTTACGTGTGTTTCTACTTAATCTTTCCATGCTATCTTCATCATCGATGTTGGACGAAATGGAGGATTGATCAGCATAAATTTCTTTTTCCCATGCACTAGCACAATCTATCACATTTAACATATGTAATATTTCCATACGTAAATCTTTCGCACTTTTCATATTTAATATCGGGTGATTGTCCATAACTTCGATATTCCCTGATTCTTCATCCCCACCATCGCTTCGTATATTTGTATTTGCATCTATACCATCAACATTTTCTTGCACTGCCGTTTTAAATCCAAGTTTAATTAATAAAGGCCAGTCAGGGACAGCAAATTGTTGAACTTGTTGTTGTTCTTTTTGTTCTTTCACGGTTTTATCAACATTATTTCTATTAACATCCTTTGATTCTGTGATATTACTTATACTATCTTCATACATACTGTTTTGACTACTTTCATTCAATATTTGCGTTGCTTCGCTAAAAGGCTCGGGAAACAATTTCATTTTCCATGAATTGAATTTTTCATTCATACGTATCCTTTGTTGCGACGATTGTATTTGCTCCGTTGAACGTTTTAAACGATTTGCAGCTTTCAACGTCATTTTATACATTTTTCTCACATCCCGTGAGGTAAGTATTTTTTTATTCATTTTTCATTCAAGATGCAAATAAGACTGAAAGATCAACAAAAAAAGAATAAATTATAAAATGCAAAAAATACTTTTATAATATTCTTATTGACAGATAAACGACGTATATATATAGTAAGAAATATAAAAATTCATATTGTAATCATCATATCACACATATATATATTTTTGTCTATCTAAAAAAAAAAAAAAAAGAAGAAGAAGAATTAGAAATTAATAATAGATAACCATCCACTGTACTAATCCTATGCTAATGCTGGTTTATTAATATTATACAGTAATTGTAAGATGAAAGAAAAAGGCTGGATACAACGATACAACAAGAAAAACACAAAGAAAGGAAAAGAAAAAGGGTGTGAGGTGGCATATTATTTAGCGTGTTCGTATTAATTTAACATGTACCTTGAAAGAAACAAGTAAAAAAATCTTTTTTTCTTATCGTACACTACGATTTTACACTTTTTATTACATTTTATTAACACTCAAAAAAAACGAACTTCAACGATTTGTTTATCCATTGAAAGTTCATCATTTCGCATGACTAATATTTTTTGTGACACAATACTAGACACAAGCGACGCATGATCTTCAACTTGAATGAAATAAATGCCTGGACCAACATTAAACGGTTTATAAATACCATTTTTATCCGTATAGGCACTGCAAATTATGTTACCCATTGATGGAATATCACTAATATTAAGGCTTGTTACATTATCTTTGCACATGACTACTCGTACAAAATATTTATGTTGAGAATCGTCTTTGACTACACGGCTATTTTTATAATCATTATCATTATCACTATTATCATTATAATTATTATTCTTACTATTACTTGTGCCAATATGAATTCGTACCATTGGTAATGATGATGTATACATTAATGTAGATGGATTTGAAGCTTGATTTAATGCCATGCAAACATCATTTAATAATTTCCCAACAACCGTTGAAACTTTCTCATCTTTTGTTTTTATTTTCTTTGACATAATGTCTATTATTTTCGTTTGTTTGCTTGGTATGATTTCTATCATTGATGCGGAATGCGATATATTGGAATGGCCATTTCTTTTAGGACTAATTCCCTTCCGAGAGTGTTCATTTATGATTGGTATGGAATCAATATTCATTAAAGATGGCATTGATTTGGATAGTTTTTTTTCTTTTTTCATCATCCATAATCCACCAATGTCATTTAAAAAATCATCAGCTTCTTCCTCGTTATTTAATTCTAATATAGTATCTTCTTCTCCCTCATCCCCATCATCATGTGCCTGACTAACATCATTCCGTTCCTTCACTTCACCACCTAGCTCTAACGCTTCGATAGCTTTTGATGCGGAATTTAAAGCTTCATGAATATCATAAACATTGTCATTTTTGTTTGTATCTGGAAGTTTCATGGCTTTGCTTACAACTTGTAAACCTTTTTTAACACGTTTAGTATCATGTTCAAGAATGGAGTAGCTATTTTCCAGCAATTCAATCTGTTCTACTGTCTTTCGTATGACATTTTGTTGCATCGGATCAGGTGTGAAAGGTAATGCCTTTGTTACAATATCAAACTCTTTTTCTATGATCCATTCATTATTGGCATCCAGCGGATTTTTCAATCGTATCCAAGAATTTTGAAACGGATCTTCAAGTTGTAACCATGTGGTTCCAATAATTTCTTTTGCTCGCAATTCTTGCCCAGCAAATAAAACACCACACGTTCCTTTGTATATACCATTTTCTAAGATTGGAAAGCGTATGGTTACACGAGTTTGATGAGTTGCTTGTGGAATAAATCGTTTATCAAAAAAGACGGTATTTGTTGCTGTTTTAGCATCAAAGCGTATTGGCATTATGATTTCGACATTGTTCTCGGCATTATTATTATAATCATTATATGATGTTAAAGGTTGTAATCGAACATTATTATTTTTGGAATTTGTCAATGCGCCACTAGGATGTTGCTTTGTGGTTGTTTTTCGATTCGCCTTATCATCTTGATCTTTGCGTCGTTTTAGTAATTTTTTTAAACGGATAGCTGTGCTTAATGACAATCTATTTGTTGCATTTGCAAGCGTCTTAGCTTTTGTTATGTCATTGCTATCATTATTATTTACAGGATAATGTTCTTCCTCCAACATATTGTCATTAATCTGTGTTGGTTCATCATCTTCAGGCTGCTCCATCATGGCTTTATCGTCGTCATTTTGACCATTGTCTTTAATATTGTTTTCATCCTCTGGTTCAAGACTTTGCCGACGATGAAGTTTTTGTTTTAACAACGAGAGAAAATGTAAGGATTCTTTATCAATAAAATTTTTGGTTGGAGTATCATTTGTAGTAGCTGACAAATCTAATGGTGGAACATTAGCTAATGCTCGTTCTTTGGCTTTATCTTCTTTTTGCTTTTCTAATTCACGCTCTTTTTGACGACGTTTTCGTTTTAATTTTTCACGTAGTTTTTCATGATTTGTTTTTGCATCATCTTCAGCTTTTTTCTTTGCATTGGTTTCTGCATCATGAATTCGATCAATTTGATTATCAATCTTATTGTTGTATTGGTTTGCCTTTTCTGCTTTTTGTTGTTTCTTTTTCTCCAAGCGTTTTTGTAATAAATCATGATGATGTTCCATATCACCCTTTGCATCTTGATCTACATTCATAAGAGTTTCTTTCATTTTTCGCAACTCCTCATCAACTTTTTTATTTGTTTTTTCTTTCGCATGTTGTTTCATTTCTTTTTTTTGCTTAAGTTTTTCCATTAATTGATCATGCTTTGATTTAATTGCATCTTCTTCATTATGTTTCGCTTCATTGATTGTATCATATGCTTCTTGTTCTGCTTGATCAATTTGGTGTTGATTTTTGATTTTTTCTTTCTCCATACGCTTCTTATCTTCAATTTTCTTTTGCTTTTTTGCTTTCAACCGATCTTTTAAATGTTGATGATGTTTATCATGTTCTATTTCTACTTCCTCCTTCACAAATTCCATATTATGATCTAAATTTTTTGATATATTTTGAATAATTTGATCTGGATCCTCATTCGAGTCAAGAAGTGTTTCGTCTTCTTTATTTTCTTTCTCACTATCATCCTCAGAATGTTGTTGTTTTTTCTTTGCTGTCAATCGTTGCTTTAAAGCAGGATCGACATCTCCTTCTTGCTCTAAATTTTTATTCGCTGTAATATTTTTCTCATGATTTAATTGTACTTTTTCTTCTTTATTGTTATCATCAGTATTTAATTGTATTGATGGTTCATCGTCACCTTTTGCGGCGATTACTTTATGCAATCCTTTCATTTTCATTTTTCTGACCTTTTGTTGCCACTTGTTTTCTTTTTTAAACATTATATTTGTCCATTTTTTAACTGCTTCCATTGAAAAATCTTCATCATCATCATCTAGATCACTTATAGGATCCTCCTCATCATCATTATTGGTATCAACATCGTTTTGACCGTTTGTACTTGGTGATGATAATGGTGGCGGTGACATTGCATTCAAAGCAGTATCATCAAAATCAACTGCATCTTCCACATTTTTATATCGAATAGTTGTATCATTCCATGAGTCTAGGTCATAAAGTTCATTTTGTTCTAAAATTTTCTTTGTAGTAGTCTTATATAATTCTTCGTGTGCATTCAAATCATCATTTGTGATTGAATGTTGCATTTCATCTACATGATCTAATTTCTTCCATGCAATATACGACCGCGCAATTGATTCTTCAAGCGAACGTACTTTTGCATTTAATTTACGTTGTTTAAAGCTTGATGTTGTTGCATTTAAGATTTCATCATCGCCAAATTTATCTTTTGCTTTTCTCTCTTCTTCTTCCTTTTCTTTCTGTTTAGTAAATTCTGCCCTTTCAACCATAGCTTGTTCTAGATTTGCTTCTAACGCTTTTATTCTATCATGTAATACTTTTTGTTGTTCCTCTACATCTTCTTTAGTAAATGTATTTTCTGGTCGTTTTTTCTTCCTTTTCTGTCTTTTTTTCTTTTTCGATTTTAGCTTTGAAATGGTTTTCAACCCAATTAATTGAGGTTTTTTATTGGTTACATTGTTATTATTATTATTTACATTTGTAGTATCATTTTTCATTTGATCATGTTTTTTTGCATTTGTTGTTTCTTCGTCTTCTTCTTCTTCCTCCACCTCCTCCTCCCCCTCTTCGATATCTTCATCAATATCACCCATCATACTATCACCCATACCACGATCATGAACCCATTTTTTTACTGCATTATAGGAAAAATCTTCATCTTCATCCAATATAACATCATCATATAAAACAATATTATCTTCATGTTCATAATCATCACTTACATTACTGTTATTATTACTATGATCACTACCATACATATTTTCACCATTATCATCATCACTTTGTAATCCATCATCGTCCATATCTATGTTGTAAGTTTCTCCATCATTATCTTTATATGAAAGTATCGATAGCTTCTTTTTCTTCTTCTCTACACCATGCTCAACTACATGTTCTAAATCTTTTACTGTAATAAATCTTTTATTTCCACTTATTTTGAAAAAATACGCTTCACTAGTACCGGATGATAATAACGGTACTAAATTAAATAAAAATGGTCGTGAAATAATTTCTTGCACGACATCACTACGATCTTTTGCTAATACTGTTATATCAGAACGAACCAATCTACCAGTTTTACTTCTATCTAATATACTGAATATGCGGTGTAAAATTACTTCATCTGTTTCATCTTCTAACTTTTTAGCATTTAAATAACTAGTTAATGGTTCATTTGATATAGGATAATCTATATTTATTCTCTTTCTCATTTCTTCTATTTTTTTTTCACGGCGTTTTTTTTCCAATTCTAATTGTTCCTTTTCACTTAGTTTCTTTTTTTCTTCAATTTCTTTCTTCAATAAGCCTTTTTCTATTAAACGTTCTTCTTTTTCTTTCGCAATTTCCTCTTTGAAAATGGATGCTTCAATTTGTGAATCCAATTGAGCATGTTTTCGTCGATCTTCATACGACCATAAACGCCGATCTAATTTAACACGTTGATTTAAAGGTTTCATGAAAGAATGCGCAATTTCATCTGCAAGCATACTAGCAGTTGTTTCACCACGTAATATTGCTCGTTCCTCTTTCTGCTCGTTTTCCAACATAAACTTTGTTAGCTTTTGCAATGCTAAACTTTCATGATTATTTGTTTTTCTTGCTTTCATTAAATGTAATTTGTTATTATGCTTTGCAATTTTATTACGCAATATTTCAGAACGTTTTTTTATAATAATATGGTTTTTCTTAATACTTTCTTCATCCTTCAAAAAACTATGTGTTTCTTGCATTGTTGGAGTCATTGCATGGTGTTCTGTGAATATATTATCATGCGTGTTAGCATGTAGATCACCATGATGTAATAAAACAATATTTTCATCATCATCGGAATGCAATTGTTCATCATTATCAAGGTCAATATCATATTCTTCATCTTTCATTTTTTTACCAGAACGTATTGGTGAATATTGCATCATATAGTCGTTGTGGTTAAAAATATTGGTTATAACTAACAACCTACTTTTATTAACAATTTATTATTTTTTACAATTATACTATTAGAACTATGTATTTACACCATATATATATATATTAATTCTTTAAAATATTTTTCATTTTTTTCTTATATACATTAACTATAAGATTCTACTATTGCTGTTTTTCCCTTTTTAATGTTTATATTTTATATATATATATGTAACGCAAACGAAATACAACAACTATGTAAATTGTATGTAGATTTCTATAAAAGTGTTATTACACCAGAGTTTTTTTATCTAACCAGCTAACTGTTGTTTTATATTATTTATTATATTCTTCTGGTATTATTACCTGGTATTGCCGTGCACCCGTGGCCCAAAAAAAACCAAAAACTCTGTCATACAGACCTGTCCTGTACCACGTAGACTACCACCTGGTAGGGTAGGGAGTGGTCGGTGGTCGAATGTCGAATGGCCACTTGTACTTTATGTAGACTAATTACTACTTATTAACTATATAATACGTTGTAATTTGTAATCCTATGTCATGCTACATGCTACTGGAAATTAGTTAGACCCATTTTCTAATAGTGTATCGATATAATTTATTGATGTTTTTTAGCCCATGCTGTGTGTGTGCTCCGGCCAATTTTGAACTTAGCATGGAATAGCATTACTAATGGTGTGTACGTGCTAGAAAATTGTAGTGCTGTGTCATGCTATCTCGTGGCCATTATTTGGCCATTTATGAACCCATTATAGGATCAGCATCCATACTCCATACTCCATACCCCATACCCCATACCCCAAACTGGTCATTTTGATAGTGATATGGAATAATTCTAGACTACTATCTCAGTCTCATCAAAAAATCACAAAAAAGATATTAATATCTTAATCTATTTACATGTGCCTATCTATAGGGGTGCAAAAAGGTGGGTCACAGTATTCACCTGCTATAGTGGTATATACACTACATAGCATTATAATGGTATTACTATATTATATTTATTTACTAGGTACATACCATTGGCTACTGTCATTAATTTTATCAGTCCATTTTCGCAATTTGATGCTTATAACATAAATTATCACATATTGATATATGGTTTTTGGCTACAACACGAAAGTTGCGAAAATCTCCTGCATTCCAATTCTTGGTTCTTGCCGTGAATCACTTCGTACTTATGGCTATACTAAATACCTGTAATATATCTATCAAACATTTACAATGGTATGTCTATCTTGTATGCTATATCTATTGTATATATAGCAGGTGAATACTGTGACCCACCTTTTTGCACCCCTATAGGATTGTATACATATAAAGTATAAATGAAGGGAGAGAGAGAGAGGAAAAACAAACAACAAACATAGAATATACATTACATAGTACCATTTGGTGATCATATAATAATAATACAACATGTCGAAAGCAATATTAGATATTGATGAGCAATTGGAGCGTGCAAGGCTTGTGGTAAAAAAATTAGAAACGGAAAAATCACTGCAGGAAAAAAAAGAAGGAAAAGTAGCGAAAAAAATTAAGCCATTGGCAGGAGTGGTAGTACTTGAAGTTGCAAATTGGGCTGCCGGGCCCGCCGCTGGAGCAATACTTGCAGATTGTGGCGCCACTGTTATCAAAGTGGAAGCACAGACAGGAGATTCCATGCGATATACACTTGCACAACCAATGCATATTGAAACTGGAAAACCAGTCAAACGTGGTGAACAAATTGATTATGGTTTTCAAGTAGCTAACCGGGGAAAAAATTCAATATGTGTAGCAATCAATAAACCTGAAGGACAAGAAATTTTATATAAATTAGCACAACGTGCTGATATTTTATTAACTAATTTAATACCAGAAAGACTTGAAAAATACAATATCAATGCACAAACTATGATGTCTAAAAATCCACGATTGATATATGCATCAATGAGTGGCTATGGTAGTCGCGGAGAGGAAAGAAATAATACAGGTTTTGATTATACTGTATTTTACGCGAAAGCTGGCCTGTTATCTGTAATGGGTGAGGATGGTACAGCACCAGATACGTTTTATCGTACTGGTATGGGTGATTTGCCAACATCATTAGCATTGTTAAGTGGTATCTTAGCTGCATTACAATTGAGAAATAAAACCGGTGAAGGTACAGTAGTTGAAAGTTCATTGTTACGAAATGCGTCTTGGATATTAGCTATGGATATGGCGAATGCTTTAGCTGACGGAAAACAGCCACCTCGAAGAGCGCGTAGGACACCCGAGCAAAAACTGAAATTGAGAAATCCAGTTGCTATATTAAATCGGATGTATGGTACATCTGATAATCGATATATCTTATTGTTAATGCCAATATTCCCGTTAATTGAAAAGCAATATTGGCCAAGATTTTGTGAAGCATTAAATCATTTGGAATGGAAAGATAAGGCTAATTGGCCAACAGAAATGGAGGTTGAACAGATATTTTTATCAAAGCCATATGATTATTGGGTAAATCGTTTAAGAGAATGTAATTTAACGATTGGTCCAGTTGCTACTTTGCCAGAATACGTAAATGACAAGCAAACACTTGCAGCTGGTGCAGTTGCTGAAATCACACATCCTCATATTGGTACATTTAAAACTGTAAATACTCCGTTTCATATTGGGCCAACAGAAACGAACATTGTTGGTCCAGAGAAAGCTGCTCCTGAGCCCGGGGAACAAACAGTCGTAGTGTTAAAACGTCTTGGTTTTAGTCAAAAGGAAATAAAACAATTACATGAAAAGAAAATAGTTGGATTTCAACCTATTCAATCATCACCTATTGATGTATGGACAAAACACATTGGATATACACCTAAAAAAGAGTGAGGTGCGTGTACGAATATTTTGTATCTTTTGTGTATAATTTTGTTAAATTAAAAAGGAAATTGGTAAACTATGGTAGGAGAGGTTATTATTAAAAAATTTATATGCCGACATATATTAATTTAAAATTATTAAAAAATAAAAAATATAAAAAAGAAAAATTCAAAAATAAATACACACGAACCTCTTCGTATTTTATTAAAATTACGAATATATTTTTCGTATTTTTTTTATAAATAAAATGAAAAAGAGTACAAAAATATATAATATATTATAAAATTTAATATAATCTGAGACACTACACCTGCAAATCAAATTTAGAGAGGAGTACAAAAAACGTTCTCTCTTCTCCCTCTCTGTCACAAACACACACACACACGCACGTCTACATTCCACCTAATCGAATATTTTTACCTAAACTTGCAGCCATACCAACGGCTTCCTCGCAAGTAAAAACACCAATAATTTTCAATGATAAGTTATCACTTTGATATGTTAATGCTAATGAATATTCACCTTTGATTGCAGCAAGATCTAATATGAATCTTTTCGGTTTTGGTATAGTTATACTTTGTTCCTGCCTAAATGTTTTACCAAAGCAATTAAATACATCATTTGATGTTAACATTTTACGTATTTTAGTACCATTAACAATGGTTTGTTTGTTTGCATTATCAATATTATTACTATTACTATTCTTTGTCTTGTCTCCCGTATTATCAATACCTTTGCCAACATTACCAAAGATAGCATTAAAAACATAATCTGGTACATGTTCAATGGTTATTGCAAATTCACCACGACCACTACGACCGGTTAAACATTCATTTGGAATACGTATTTGATCATTCAATCGCTTACGTATACATTTTCGAAAACGTTTTGGTAAATATTTAGCTTTTTTTGCATCATCCATACGTCGCTTCTCCGTGCTCCTTTCATACTGTTCGCATTTTGCCCTTGCTAATTTTAATTTTTTCTTCATTTCATCATTTTTTTCCGGATTAATCGTTGCAGAAACTGCTTGGGTATTTAATTCATTTATTCTTGTCATGTTAGATCGGTGCAATTCTGATTTATTTCTCTCCAATTCTTCTTTTAAACGTGCAATCTCCGTCGAAAGCAACGAACGTTGTATAACAGCATCTTGTGCTTGTTTTGTTAATTTTTGATATTTTGACTTCATTTTATCAACTACTTTGTCCCGTTTCGTTTGTTCTTCTACATGTTTATTGATTTCACGTCTCAATTCCGAATTTTGCTTTGAAACATGCTTTGCCGTAGCTTCCGCTTCTTTCATACGATTATTTGCTTCAATAAATCGTAATTTATACCGTTCGGTTTGTTCACGTGCAACAAATACACTACGTTGTAATCGTTCATATCTCAAATCTTCTAACCGTTCTTTCAATGATCTTGGTGGTCTTGGTTTCTTTGGTAACGGTACACACCTTCCATGTCGTGAAAAACGAAATATAGCAGGTCTTTTCACTTTTTGTATAATTTTCACAACATCATCAAAGTCTTTACCTTGCACTTCAATATTGTTTACTGTTCGTAAAATATCACCAACTTGCAAAACAATTTTCTTGGCTGCTTGGCCATCTGGATTAAGTTGCGCTACACGATATAAATCTGGCCTTCCATCAATAGCTTCAAGTGTGATTCCAAGTGGACCATCATTAAATGATAATGCAATATATTGTACATTGCAATATGCAAATTCATTAAATATTTTTTGAAAATGTTCCGTATAATATGTTGGATGATTATCTACTGGTATAGCATTTTTTGAAACAACTTTTGTAAGCCCGTTGTTGTCATTATTATTATCTGCCTTATTGTTATTAGTATCCCCGCCATCCGATTCTATATCCATTGAGAAATTAACTTCATCAATTTTATCATAATTCAACTCTTCCTTTTCTCTTGGATCCCATGGATTGTTTTCATCATAATACATTTCTTGTACATCTGCTATTAAATCAATAACACAATCTGTAACAGCATCTGTAGCTGGTTCAAGTGATAATAAATCACGTGCTAGTCCTCTTAAATAGGCATCATGTTTTTTTTGTTCTTCATCTGCTTCCATTTCTGCTTGTATCATTTGTTCTTTTTTCTCCAAATCATGAATGGATTCTTTTAAATCTTTTTCTGCTTTTTTTAAATTTTCCCTTGCAATTTCTTCTGGCGTTTTTTCAACTACAACAACTGTTGTTGTTGTTGTTTTCGCTTCATCAGCTTCAATATCCATTGCTTCTGTTGATTGTTCTCCTTGAACGACTGCTTGAACTTTTACTTTTTTTTTCACCGCTAATAAATTTGTACCAGATGAAGAAGATGATGATGACGGTAACGACAACGACGTACTATCTAGCTTACGCTTTTTAGATTTTTTACGATCCTGTAATATATTTGTTGCCGTAGATGTTGGAAGTGTCTGTTTACCAAAACCATATTCAACTTTTGGCTCGTTGTCTTTTTTATTAGCACTGTTGCCAGTACTACTTTTAAAGGAATCAGGTGTTGGTGCATTGCTTGACATTTTACTGCTACTACTACTTCCACCAAATCCAATCGTTGTAACACCATCACTACCAGAACCGCCCATCCTATTAGATGTAGGTGTATCAAAACCACTATTGCCAAATAAATTCCGATTTTGATTTATTTTCTCTGTATTATTATTATTATTACTATTGTTGCTACTACTATTTTGATTAGAACTATTATTTGATGTTGGTGACATCATCATCATCATACTTCCACTGGTGCTACTACTACTATTATTCGTATTCATACTACTACTACTGCTAAAATTCCCAGCTAATGCGTCAATTGCTGTATCGTATTGTTTTGCTTTTAATAATGCTTTTCCTTGCACATACCTTGGATCACGGTATGCAACAAAGGTGGTACTTGTTGTTGGATTCATCATGGTTTCAATGTTTGTCTGTCTTCTATTTTGTTAATTGTACTTTGTATATGTTTTCGTACAATTTTATCTAAAAAATTATTATTGATTTCAAATTTATTTATATTATTCCCGCCGAATTTGAAAATATAAAGATAATTCCCTTAAATGAACCAAATTTATAATATTAGCATAGGAATAGCATTACAATAGAGTTGAAGATTAGGGTTCAAGCTGAACGAAATTTTATCAAAATATACCGATTATTGATATTTTAAACATAAGAATATCCGATTTTATTTTGTAAAGTGGAATTTCATAGTTATTCATTTAAAAAAAAATGAAATCACAAATTCCTTTTTTGAAATTCATTTTTCGTTCCGCTTGATTTGGGTCCGCATATCGTCCGCCATGTCACAATTTTCCTAATGATATGTAATAAGGCCTAAAAAATAAAACAGAGGACTATTGTGACACGAAAATGGAATTTTTACCTCTGACCGACATAAGTTAAAATAAGTGCTCTGCTCGAAACATCTCGGGCCATTTCGCCTATGAAATTTAAGTATAACTTTCTGTAGTCTTATCTTTACTATAGACATAGCAAAGAAAAGACAGCCGAAGGCCTTCACCAAATTTTATATTTGTTAGTAGTGCTGATCTTATACTAACAAGTATAAGAAAGGGGGAACAGTCCGAGATGTTTCGAGAGATAGTGCTGTGTGCCCTGTAAATTATGTGCGACACCACCACTCACCACTCATCAGACTTTGACGAGAAAATTGAATGCCAAACGACCAGAAATCCCAATACAAAGATGGGGGAGTAAGAGTATACGTGGAAACATATCAAAAAGAATATATCAATGTACACAAACAGAAAAACTGAAAACATCACATATTAAAACAATTACAATATTTAACATAACAATGACGTCGTTATTCTTACAAGAAGGCAAAGCGCCAACGGTTAAGGTACACCCAGGTGTCATATTTAGTATATTGGATCATTATCGACGTAGAAATACAGGATCAAGACGTGTAGTTGGGACATTATTAGGGAATAAAGTCAATAATATTATTGAAGTGCAAACCTGTTTTGCAGTGCCACATACGGAAGAAGGTCAAATTTCAATTGGTGGGACATACAATCAACAAATGGTCGAATTAAAGACTGCAGTGAATGATTTAGAAGTAGTTGGCTGGTATGCAACTGCTGTCGGTGGTGAAACAATGGGTTTTACAAGTGCAATATTACATGGATATTATGAACGTGAATTATCAATAGTAAATCCAATACATTTATTAGTGGATGCTGAATTAACACTTGATAAATTAAGTGTACGTACGTTTGTATGCAATACATTGACCTTAGGCAACGACAAATTGGCAGCAAATTGCCAAGAAGTCAAAACTGTTATATTAAGCGACCCTAGTGAAAAAACTGCAGTTGATTTCATGATGAAAAATTTAGCAGCTGAAAATAGTAATAGTAATAATAATAATAATAATAATAATAGCATCGATGGTGAGGATGTAGATCCAAAGAAACAACAACAAATTGTGCATAATAATATTAAAACGTTGGAACGTAGTATTGCACGTTTATTATCCATGTTAGAACGTGTATCTGCATATGTAAACGATGCAACAAAAAACCCAGACAAACGTGATAGTAGCCTTGCATATTTAATTGAAAGTGCATTAAGTAGTGTACCACGTATTAATCCAGAACAATTTGATAAAATGTTTAATAATAGTTTGCAAGATATGTTAATGATTACATATTTAACAAATTTAATGCGTGCACAACTTGCGATTGCAGATAAATTATCTGATTGCGATAGGTTATTGGAAGCATAAAAGAGAGGGAAAGAGAGAGAGAGACAGAGAGAGAGAGAAGAAGAGAAAGGAAGAGGAACAACGTTTTTATAAAATCACACAGTGTTTTTTATAAAATTTTTTACATATTCAAAACCCACAAGCGCGCGGCGCGTACACACACACATTGTTACTCTTTCTCTACGAACTAAACACCAAAATTGCCTTTTTGCTTCGCTCTCCTTTAACTCATATTTTTATATGCATAACAAAATGATCACAAAATACGCATTATTGCGCAACTTTACTATAAGTAATTGCACGTGGTACACCACCAACATCAAATTCTTTTAATAATTCATCACCACCTTTTTCTATGATTAATTTTGATACTTTGACACCTAATGCTACGGCATCTTCATTTGAATGAATAATTTCTTCTAAACTATCAATAACATATTTCGTACCAGCTAAATTAAACACGGATCCACTTAATGACAATTTTGTTTCATCATCCTTATCATTCTTATCAATAATAGAATGAACACCTAAAGGGACTTGGCATCCACCTTGCATTCCTCTTAAAAACGATCTTTCTGCTAAACATCTCCATGATGAATCACGACAAATTAATGGTTGAATTAAACTTGTAATAAATGAATCCGTCGTACGGGATTCAATACCTAATGATCCTTGGCTTACACCATATGGAAATATACTAGGTACTAATATTTGACTTATACGATGTTGCCATCCCATACGAATAATACCAGATGTAGCAAGGACAATTGCATCATAATGTACTTTTTCAATCGCATTTGTGTTTGTTGTTTGTTTTTCATTATTATTATTACTACGTTCTTTTAATACAATAGAGGTATCTAATTTTTCCAAACGTGTATTTAAATTACCACGTATACTTTTTACAATTAAATGTGGATAATATTTTTGTATAATGGCTTGACGACGTAAAGAACTTGTACCAATAATAGAACCTGCAGGCATTTTATTTAATATTTGTTGTTGTTGTGTTTCTGTCGTATCATTATTATTAACAAATTGTTCTTTTGTATATGCTTTATGCAATACTAAACAATCAGTTGGATCTTCACGTTTTAAAATACCAGTCAAGGATAATGTTTCAGGCAATGTAGTTGGCATATCTTTCAATGAGTGAACGGCAAGGTCATACGATCCACGTATTAAACCATGTTCCAGTTCTTTCGTAAATAATCCAGGATTTTTATTACCAATAACAGATAATGGTACGTCTAACACTTCATCACCAAGTGTTGATGTTGTTTTAATTACAAAAGTATATTTATCACCGTGTGTATTTTCCAACAATTGTTTCACATGTCGTGTTTGTATCATCGCTAATTCACTTTTTCGAGAACCAATGTAAATGGTTGTACGTTCAGTTCCATTACGTACTGCATTTGCACGTTCTTCATTGGTTGATAAGGATGCCATGCTTTGTTGATATATTTTCTTCTTGAGTGAATGAAAAAAAAAATTATAGTTGTTCTAAATGAATAAATGATGTATATTCAAATGGTGAAGAAAAAATATAAAAATCAAAAGAGTTATTCTATATTATATATATGTATTTTTCTCACTTGCGTTTTTCAAATATAAAGAATGGATGAGAATTTGTTTCAATGAGATCAAAAATAGTATAATATAGTAGAAAGAGATATTACGTAGATAGATGATGTGTACTTTTTTTAATCTGAGACAAATATCTATATTCTACTTACACCTCTTATTACAACTCAATATAATAATATATATATATATATAAATAATTATTATTTTTTTTGGCACAGACCAAGTATACTAATTTGATAGGAAAGAAATTTTGACTCTCCTCAACCCAATCCAAACTGATTTTATTATCTCAAATGTGCAAATCTCGCTCCCATCATTAAATCATCTCCCACTTACACTTGGTCGTCTCTCCGCGGGCTCTCTTAATTTGATGGCACTATTTTCTTATCACTAGAGCTACTACTTGTAGTAGTAACACGTCGTTTAATTTGATCCATTCCTTGATCTGATCTTTCTTTAATTTGGCTGCACCACCATTTATACCATCGGTCACCGAAATATTCCACACGAACTTTTGAAATCAGTTTTTTTTCTTCGGCCCCTTTAACTACAGCATTTTCCGAATAATAAAAAATGTCTCTTCTGACCCGTGTCTGGCGCATAATTGGTGGATGTAGGACTTCAAACAAACCATCTATTGTTAATGGTTTTGTACCGTCTCGTTTTACTATGTTATTGTACGTGTTTGCAATGGGATCAGTTAATTGATTTGATGCAACATTAGGCAAGAAAACTTGATCCATCCAACTCCACATGTCATCTTCGTTACTTATATCATGAAAAGTTACCATTTCTAAATCAGAGTTTTTAAACTTCGTATCAAGAAAATTCTCAGTGAGAATTTTACTGAAATGATATTTTGGTTCAGTCTTTATCACTTTAAAATCATGATATATGATAAGAAGAGATAGAAGCACGAAAAAATACCATAGGATATAAAGTGCACTCCACATTCTGTAGAATACATAAAGGTATTTGTTAATGTTATATCCATTTTCACGAGTTTTGAGACGTTTTAAATTTTCTTCCTCTTCTTTTGATACAGATGGTAAAGGTTTCGCTTTTTGTGGCACAGAAAAATCGTTTCTTTTTGGAGCTCCCAGCATGTCCATCATTGATTTTAAATGTGTTTGCATTTTCTGAATCTGTTCTTTCAGCTCTTCCTTCGATGTTGATGGTAATGGCTTTTGGTCATCCATTTTCCGTTAATATTTCGTGTTAGATATAATATTTTAATATTAATAAACAGAAATAATCAATATATGATAAAATAATCGTACGAGGCGTTATGAGTTTGTAATCAGCTATACGAAACAAAAAAATGTTTATTATAACGATATGACAAGATATGGATCTAGTTTGTTTTGCTCATATGTATGTAACTAGATATGTTTCTTATTCCTTTATGGCATTTATGAAATGTGTCACCTAGGTAAAGGGTATAATATGTATTCCTATAGGGGTGCAAAAACCTGGGCCATCGTATTCGCCTGCTATATATACAATGGATATAGCATACAAGATAGACATACCATGGTATATATTTGATAGATATATTACAGGTATTTAGTATAGCTATAAGTACGAAGTGATTCACGGCAAGAACCAAGAATTGGAATGCAGGAGATTTTCGCAACTTTCGTGTTGTAGCCAAAAACCATATATCAATATCTAATAATTTATGTATATAAGCATCCAATTGCGAAAATGGACTGATAAAATTAATGACAGTAGCCAATGGTATGTACCTAGTAAATAAATATAATATAGTAATACCATTATAATGCTATGTAGTGTATATACCACTATAGCAGGTGAATACGATGGCCCAGGTTTTTGCACCCCTATAGGTTAGCCCCCCATGTGCCCATGGTGCCATATGAGAAAATCAAATAACAAATAACAAAAATAACGACGGCGGATAGAATATATTAGCTAATATTTAGTATAATAAGTACGAAGTGGACTGGCAAAATAAATATAATATAGTAATATCATTATTACAATGCTATGTAGTGTATATACCTCTATAGCAGGTGAATACAATGGGGTTTTTGAACATAGGATCCTTAAAATAGCAAATAGCAGTTGCCTTAAAAAGCCTAGAAAAAGAAGAGTTGAAAAAGAAGAAGTGTTAGACATAAACTTATATAAAAAATGAATCTGTTATTAACTGGGCACACGTCATCATCAGGAATAATTTCCTACTATCTCCCATGAACAAATATACTTCACACGTATCAACGTGGAAATGCCGCATCAATACATAAGAATACATAAAAAATGAGTGAAAATACTATTACGTCACCATATAAAACAACAACGAAAACTATTATTGATGAAAATAATAATAATAATGCATCAATGGTAGATTATTTAATTTTTGGAACTGGCGCAGTTAGTATTATGTTTGGCATGATCTTACATCAAAATGGTAAAACAATTAAATTTTTAGGTAGAGATTCAAAACATTCCAACGAACGTGCTGAGCATTGGAAAAAAAATGGTTTAATAGCGCAACAAACAAATTCCACTGATATTGTAAACTTTCCAGCAAAAATTTCTGCGGATACTATGAAATCATTATTATTAGCAAATGAAGATGAAAGTATACCATTAATTCAAAATTGTAAAGCTATTATTGTCGGTGTAAAACGAGCTGGAAATGAATGGGTTAGTAAATTATTAAATAAAGCTAATCCATCAAATAATTTGCCTATAATTATGGTACAAAATGGAACAAATCAATCTCAAGAATTATTAAATTATTGCAAACAAGATGATGAGAAAGTAGATGATATTTCATGGAACGGTACAAGTATATATAATTGCATGTTAGCCGTAGCAGTGAATTTAAGAGAGGATAATAATTGTTACATAAGTTCAGATGCGAATGTTAATTTATTAGCGTTAGCAAAGCAATCGAATCCAATTGTTGAAGAATTATGTAAAACATTGTCAGAAGCAAAATTTAAAACACTCATGATTGATGATATAGCAAGTTCACAACGTAGTAAAATTATTTTAAATTGTGGCAATGCAGTTTCAGCTTTGTTTGGTTACCGGATGTTAGATATGTGGAATGATTCGAATTGTAGAAAATTATTAAATTTATCAATGAGTGAAGGGAAACAAGTTTTTGAAAAATTAAATTTCACAATAGATCCAAAAGTCAATTTAATGTTAAAAATATCAAATTTACCATCGTTTATCTTATGCCTTTTAATGCCAATATTAGCAAGCAAAGGAGGCGGAAGAGAATTTGTTATGAGTATGAATAAAGATTTGGTGACGGAAGGTAAAAAAACGGAAGTGCGTGAATTAAATGGTCAAATTGTGCAAGAAGGTTTGGAAAATAATATACCAACACCTGTCAACAGTGCAATTGTGAATGTGATTGAAGAGATGGAATCTGGTAAACGGCCAAGACGTGCATTGAATAAAGAGGAAGTAAAAGAGTTATTTCCATTTTTGTAGAGAAGGGAATTATGAGAATTACTGTATAGGTTAATCGCTTCATTTAAAATATTTTTATCTTAATTTATTTAAAATGACATAAACAATTTATACTCGAATGGTAAATTAGAATACTAAAAATATGTGCTATTTACTATTTAGCACTACTTGTTGATTTTTTCCATCCTTATTACTTATTATTAATATTATGTTGAGCTGCTTGAGATGATTTCCGGGATCACTAAATAGCAAGGTCATACCATTTTGTACTTAAAATCGGGATTACACAATACAACAGTTTTGCTAGATATTTTGGTCCATTTTAAGGAAAATTGCAAGTTTAGTGTAGATAATATTATTGTAAAATTATATGATTTAGTAGATTTAGATTGTTGTTCGAAGAATTGCAATGCAAAAACTATTTTGAAATAAAAAGAAAGTAAAACAAGGAACACTATAATGCAAAAGTAAAAGTAATACAAAAAAAAAAAGATGAAGATTGGTGGATCATTTAAACAAATATGGAAATCAATACCAACGTTAAAACGGAATCATAATCGTATCATTTTAGTTCGTAAGTAAATTATAGTTTTTTTTTTTTTTACATCTTGATTTATTAATGTAACATATTATTTAGTCTAACCTTTTTCTTATAATTATCGTTTACAAAATTAAACATAGGACATGGTGAATCAACGTCAAATGGATCTGGTCGGTTATGCGGTGGTGGTACGGATACGCAATTAAATGATGTAGGTAAAACACAAGCGGATTATGTAGCGGAGGAATTATTAAATGAGAATGTACACTTAGATGCTCTTGGATCATCAAATTTAATACGCGCAATTGAAACAAGAGATATTATCGGAGTGAAATTATCACATCAGAATAATAATAATAAACCAACAACAACTTTTTCGGATACAAATTTTAAAGAAATGATGTATGGGTATTTAGAAAATAAGAAAATTGGTGGGGATGTAATGAAAGAAATGGGGAAAATATCTACTGCATGGAAATCTGGAAATACAAATGTCAAAGTTGGTGATGGCGAAAGTCCTGAAAATGTTGTTGAACGATTAGTACCTGCAATTAAAAATGTATGTGAAAAATATGAACAGTTTCTAGTAGTATGTCATTCACATGCAATTAAATCGTTTTTATCTTTCGTCAGTGGTATTGGATTACAAAATATACATTCCTTGCCACAAAAAAATTGTGGTATTAATATCATTGATTATGATCAATCAAATGATATTTTCATGGTCCATGGTGTCGATTTACATGTAGATAAATTAGCTAATGATAAGAAAATCGATTTGATCAAACAACAAAAAGCACGACTGTAAATTGTTGTGCTTGAATTAATATTAATATTTATCATATATATATATATAATATACTACAGTAGTATACCAGGTATATTTAATATATGAACAGCCAAAAAAGATCAGATTTTTGTGCAAAACTGCACTTTTTTTTTTGTTATTCTAATTCTACTAATATCGTACTTAATTTTTCATTGATTTTCCATTACTATGGCACACCACCGAAAAAAAAAAAAAAATAGAAGAAAATAGACTACCTCTGGTAAACAAAAAATAAAAAAAAATAATGAATGTGTGGCAATTCTCAACCAAAACGGTGCCACAACAAGTTTTTTAGTAATAACTTGCCGAACTGCAACTGCTAATATATACTTTAAAAATAGATCGAGATCTATATGTACTTAATAAATAATATAATAAGCCTCTAGGTGTTTGTTTTTTGTTGTGGTTGTGATTTTTATTCTTCTGTTGTACTGTTTAATACTAATATTTTAGATACAAATAAATTTTCTTCTTCTTCTTCTTGTTGTTGTGTATTGGATATATTGATTTAGAAGAAGATGGACAACACTCCATTGCTCGCTGATAATAATAACCATGGAAAATCGTATGAATTAAAAAAAAGGTCTTCTTCTTTTCATGGCAAAAATAGTACAAGCGCAAGCGATAGAAAGAAAACAACAGTAACTGCAGAAGCTTTGGGGGTTGGCAACGCGGACGCTGAGAATGCAAGTAAAGGAGGAATTGGTAAAGTATTTTGGAAAAGGTTATCTTCTATTTTAAAAATTGCATTTAAATCTCCAACGTCAGGCATGGCAATGGAAATATATGTTATAATAATTTTCAAACTGCTTTCAAGTTATGTATTGTTTTTAATTACTTCCACGGCAAACTCAAAAGCTTTACCACCTTTGTATTATTGTGAAATGGACAAATTTTGGCCCCTCGTCTTTGAGTTTGCATGGATGATGACTTTTTATAGTGTTGTAAATTCGTTAGCATTGTACTGGGCCGGAAGGGTCCGTTTGCGTGCTCGTACCAAAGTGACGGAGTATTTACAGAATAAATTATTTGAAAAACCAAATGTTTCTAATTATTTAAACAACATATCACGGCAAGTGGACAATGTTGATCAACGTGTTGCAGCAGATGTTGAGCAAGCGACATTGCTTTTGTGTGAAGCAGTTCTTGGTGATCTCAATGGTGATGGTCTTCTTTCCCCTTTGCTACTATTATCATTAAGTATTCATAAATTAGGACAATTATCTAGTTTCTTGCCAACGATATATGTGTGTTTTTGGTCAATCGTGGTATTTATATTGTCAATGATATTTTTCCCAAAAGTTGTTCAACTTACATTTAAGCAACAAATGTTGGAAGGTGCATTTCGTTTCGTACATACCCGTGTGAGAGAATTTGCAGAATCAATTGTTTTCTATAAAGGCACGAGTGTTGAAGAGGAATCTGCTTCCAGTGCGTTTTCACTATTATTTGACAATAGAAAAAATTGGATCAAATGGAAAACATTAGCCAGTACGGCCCCAATTTTATCAGCGTTTTTGATAACATGGTTTCCATTTGTGGTAATTGCTTCCCAGATTTCAGATATTGAGCATGGGGTTATTTCAAA